>Ga0070741_10000134_pt1 | contig 290137 bp, 273 predicted proteins | sample Coa_R1_4_FD_66440 | JGI IMG/M metagenome (GOLD analysis project Ga0070741, IMG submission 66440) | Surface soil microbial communities from Centralia Pennsylvania, which are recovering from an underground coalmine fire - Coalmine... | ecosystem: Environmental > Terrestrial > Soil >...
GGCAGATCATCGAGCGGCTCGCTCCGCGCTCGCCGCTCGAACTCTGCTTGCTCCCGCCCGTCTTCCTGGACTATTACCTGAACGACTCAGGGGGATACGATGTGCCTAGGCTTCCCTAGGTGATCGCATCCAGGCGGCATTGCCTTGACTTCGGCTTAAGCGGCTGCCTACACTCGCTCGTTTCGCGGTGAAGGCGTCGCGAAAAACTGCGTCGAAGCGCTGCCCATAGGGCGGCCCGGGCAGCCACGCCACAGAGAGAGTGCATGGAACCACCAGAGGGCAAAATCATCATTGTCGGTGTGAGCGGTGCCTCCGGCGCCGTGTTCGCGCAGAGCGCGCTGCGAATGCTCGAGGCCGATCCGCGCGTTGCGCGGATTCATCTGGTCGTGACGGAAACCGGGATGCGTTTGCTCGAGCACGAATTGCAGATCAATGCGCCGCTGGCTGATGTGCCCGGGAGGATCCTCGACTGGGCAGGCGGCAAATCGCGCTACAAGATCGAAATCCTGCCGAATACCGATGTCGGCGCTTCGATCGCCTCGGGAAGCTATCCCGCCGATGGCATGTGCGTGATTCCGTGCTCGATGGGTATGCTTGCTGTGATCGCCGGCGGCACCAGTAATGATTTGGTGTCACGCGCGGCCGACGTGACACTCAAGGAAGGACGACGGCTGGTGCTCTGTATCCGCGATACGCCGTTTAATCGCATTCACCTTGAGAATATGCTGCGCGCGCAGCAGGCGGGCGCGGTGATCATGCCCGCGATTCCGTCTTTTTATCACCACCCCCAGACGATCAATGATCTCGTGACGCAGTACGTTTGCCGCGTGCTGGCCCAACTTGGGCTGCCGCAAAACCAGCAATTCGCCTGGAAGGGCCAGCCCTCGCGCAAGATGCTAAAGGTTTAGGTCCAGCCGATGGAAGTAGCTGCAAAGGCGAAGGCCATCGCGAAACAAAGCCGCATCCGTACCGTGCTCGAGATGATCAAGTTCGAGCACTCCGTTTTTGCTTTACCTTTTGCGCTAACCGGGGCACTGCTCGCCGCGCGTTACGGCGAGGACGCATCGTGGCCCTCGCTGCGGCAGGTCGTCTGGATCGTTGTGGCCATGGTGGGCGCCCGCTCGGCTGCAATGACCATGAACCGCATCGTGGATATCGATTATGACCGCGAGAATCCGCGCACCAGCAAACGCGCCCTTCCCACGGGAACGCTTTCGGTCGGATTCGCCTGGGGTTTTGGTTTTGTCAGCGCTGCGGCGCTGGTAGTCGCGGCGTGGCAACTGAATCGCCTGGCGCTGGAACTTTCGCCGGTGGCGTTGGCGATTCTTTTTCTCTATTCGTATACGAAACGCTTCACGATGTGGTCGCACGTTGTGCTCGGCTTCTGCCTGGGCATGTCTCCCGCGGCAGCGTGGATCGCCATTACCGGAGCGCTTGACCTGCGCATGCTGATCCTTTGCGCCGCGGTGACGCTGTGGGTGGGCGGCTTCGACGTGCTGTACGCGTGCCAAGATCTCGAGTTCGACCGCCGCGCCGGACTGTATTCCGTTCCAAAGCGCTTTGGCATTGGCCGGGCTCTGGTAATAGCCCGCGCGATGCATGTCATCATGGTTTGCCTGCTCGCCTGGCTGGCGGCAAGCTTCCATCTGCCATGGCCGGCATGGGCAGGGATTGGAGTGGTCGCTGCGCTTCTGGCTTACGAGCACTCGCTTGTGCACGCCGATGACCTGCGACGGCTCAATGCTGCGTTTTTTACAGTGAACGGCTATATTAGTTTATTATTTCTGTTGTTTTGGGGCGCTGCCCTCGCTGTATCGCGATAGACAAGATCTCATGGGCGGCGCACAACTCAATCGGGCGGGTGTATGAACCTGGGGAAATCCTCTGACTTCAAAAATTCCACTGTGGTAATCGATGACGCTCGCCTTGAGAGCATTGCCTCCAAGATATTCGCCGGCGAACGACTCAGCTTTGAAGATGGCGTCGCGCTCTACCGTTCGCCTGATCTATTGGGTATCGGGTGGCTGGCGAACTACGTCCGCGAAAAGCGGCATGGGGACGTCTGTTATTTCAACGTCAATCGGCACATCAATCCGACGAATGTCTGCATCGCGCATTGCAAACTGTGCGCTTTTGGGCGCAGTCCGGATGCGCCGGGCGCCTACACATTTGCACTGGAAGAGATCTGGCAACGGGCGGAGGAAGGAGTGCGCCAGGGCGCCACGGAGTTTCACCTGGTCGGCGGCCTGCATCCTGATCTTCCGTTCGAATATTTCCTGGACCTGATTCGCGGATTGAAGGCGCGCTGTCCAGGGGTGCACCTGAAGGCGTTTACCATGGTCGAGGTTGGCTATTTCTCGCGCATTTCGAAGCGCTCCATCCGCGACACATTGCTTGCGCTGAAGGAGGCGGGGGTCGATTCGTTGCCCGGAGGCGGCGCAGAAATTTTCAATCCGCGGGTGCGCAAAATCATTTGCGACCACAAGGTCAGCGGCCAGCAGTGGCTGACTATCGCCCGGACGGCGCACCAGGTCGGGCTGCATTCGAATGCGACGATGCTTTACGGTCACATCGAAACCGACGAGGAACGCGTTGAACATCTGCTCGCCCTGCGTACTTTGCAGGACGAAACACGCGGGTTCGTGGCTTTCATCCCGCTGGCGTTTCATCCGGAAAACACGGGCCTTGCGCATTTACCGAAACCGACCGGATGGATGGACCTGAAATGCATCGCCATTTCGCGGCTGCTGCTCGACAATTTTGATCACATCAAGGCGTACTGGATCATGCTCACGCCACGGGTAGCGCAGATTGCGTTGCGCTTTGGCGCGGATGACATCGATGGGACAGTTGTGGAAGAGAAGATTTACCACGATGCAGGCGCTACGACGGCACAGTTTACGTCGCGTTCCCAACTGGAGCGACTGATCCGCGAAGCCGGCAGAATTCCAATCGAGCGCGACACTCTTTATCGCCCCATCGACCCCTCGAAGATGCCGCCCCCGCAACCTCCCGGAGCCACTCTTTCCATCATTGCTTAGGCGGTGTTTTCGAAATCGGTTCCGCCAAGCTGCTTAGATCGTTTGCTGAGCGCGCTCTCGAATAACTTCCTCGATCAACGCTGCTGATGCCGGCCTGCCGCGCCTCTTCAAAACCGCGTCGGCGAGCAGGAAAGCATAAAATGGCGCATAGGTGAGCCACTGGAAAAAAGGATCGAAATGCCAGATGCCATTGATCTGATATTCGATGAGCACCTTATAGGAAAGAAATTGCAAAATGGTCAGGAGCAGCCAGGCGGGATTTGGGAAAAAGCACAGGACTGGGACAATCCACGTAAGGTACCAGGAATACGTATTTGGCTGGAGCATCAGAATTGCTCCAACCAGCAGGAATGCCGCGCGCAGCGGTTCGATCCTGCGCCACGCCACCCAAACGGCCAGACCTAAAACGACTCCCTCGCCGATTCCGGCGGCGATTTCACCGTGACCCGAAAACCACAACAGGATCGCGTATATGCTGGGATTGTAGTTTTGCCAGATGGCTTGATATTGAACGAATATCTTCGGCATCTGCGCGAACGCGGAACGATACGGCCAGATGGAGGCGACGGTGAAAAGCGCGCTGCCGCCCAACGCGAACCAGCCTAGACGCTTTCGCGGCCAGGCTGCAAATCGCAACGCCAGTGGCAGCAACGTGACCGGAAAGAGCTTCGCCAGCGAACCGGCGGTTAGAGTGAGCATGGAAGCGCCGGGCCGTCTTTTTATCATCATCAAAGCGGCTATCATGGCGGCAATCGCCAGGGCGTCGTTATGCCCACTGGCCGCGAATTCGACGATGACGAGCGGATTCCAAGCGTAGATCGCCAGCCGATAATTTGCGTCTGGGTAGGACTGCAGCCATTTTGCCAGCATCACCAACACGAGAAGATCAGCCAGGATGAATGGCAGCTTGAGTGGAACTGTGCCCGGAAGAAAGCGGGCGGTGATGCGGAAAACGAGTTGCGACAGCGGCGGATACATCGACGGAATCTCGGGACCGGGCATGACAGCCCAGCCTGGATCCCGAAGGTAAGCCAGCCGCGGATCGTTTGGGGCCAGGGCATACGGGTTCCAGCCGGCGTTCTGAACCCGGCCGTCCCAGCGATAACGCTGAATGTCAGTGGAAAGGGAAGGCGTTAGCGAGTAAAGTGTCAGACGAAACAGCAGCGCCCCGGCGAGAACGATCCAAAGCGCGGTCCGCGTTGTGGGCGAGTGCTCCAGGAGGTATAGCGCGACGAAATAAACTATGCCGGCGGCTAAACCGAGGCTGATGGTCTGAATGACCTCGATTTTTAGATCGCCGAGCGATGCCATTGTTGCAAAAAGCGCTTCCAGTATGGTCGCAGCAGCAATGGCTACAGGCGTCTGCGCAGCCAATGCAGCACGCGCCAGCGACAGAAAAGATCGATTGAGCTTAGGCATAAACGCGAGTTGAGAAATTAGCGGACGTCACGTGAATAGTAAGTTCCAGCGGGTAGAGTTCACCTTCGGGAGGCGTGCACGGCTTGTTCAGCGCTGATCTCATTTCGACAGTGGTGATGGCCCAAGGCTGGTTGACCTACTGGTCGCGGCTGACTGATTCCACCCGTGATCCTTTCCGGGGCATTTATCAGCTCAATGGCTTCGACCTGGCGATCATGATTCCCTATTTTCTGGTTTTAGGGGTGCTCGCCGCTTATGGTCTGCACCGCTACTGGCTCGTGTATTGTTACTCGAAATATCGTTCCAATATCCCTGCCGAGCCACCTGCGCCAGCGGAGTGGCCGAAGGTAACTATACAACTTCCGATTTACAACGAACGCTACGTCATCGAGCGGCTGGTGGAGGCGATTTCGCGCTTAGAGTATCCGCCAGGTTTGCTCGAAGTGCAGGTGCTCGATGATTCGAATGACGAGACACAGGAGGTTGCGCGGGCTTGCGTCGAACGTTATCGCGCGCTTGGGCTCGACATCCGCTATCTTCACCGCGCAAACCGCGAAGGTTACAAAGCTGGGGCGCTGGCGGAAGGACTCAAGACCGCCAGCGGCGAGTTCATTGCCATCTTCGATGCGGATTTTCAGCCCTGCCCCGATTTTTTGCGCCGTACACTGCCCTACTTCAGCGAGCCAAACATTGCCATGGCGCAGGCCCGATGGACCTATTTGAACCGGGATTATTCACCGCTAACGGAGGTCGAAAGCATTCTGCTTGACGGACATTTTGTAATCGAGCACGGCGCGCGCGCACGCAGCGGACGGTTTTTTAATTTCAATGGCACTGCCGGCATTTGGCGCCGCAACGCAATAGACGATGCGGGCGGCTGGCAACACGATACTCTCACGGAAGATACCGACCTTTCGTATCGTGCGCAGCTTCGCGGCTGGAAATTCCTGTATTTGCCGGAGATCGAGTGCCCATCGGAATTGCCGGTGGAAATGAACGCATTCAAGTCACAGCAGGCACGGTGGGCCAAAGGGCTGATGCAGACGGCGAAAAAGATTCTGCCGAAGGTCTTGCGCGCGGACGTCCCCGCTGGGGTAAAGGCCGAGGCTTTCTTTCACCTCACGGCTAATATCAGCTACCCGTTGATGGTCGTGCTCTCAACGCTTTTGTTGCCGGCCATGATCGTGCGGTTCTATCAAGGCTGGGTGCAGATGCTGCTGATTGACCTGCCGTTATTCCTGGCTTCGAGCTGCTCAATTTCGGGATTTTATCTGACGGCCCAGCGCGCCCTGTATCCGAAAACGTGGACACGAACGATTATGTACCTGCCATTTGTAATGGCCGTGGGCATCGGCCTTTCGGTTCGCAATGCCAAAGCCGTGCTCGAAGCGATTTTCGGTGTGCAATCCGAATTCGCGCGGACTCCCAAGTACCGCATCGAGGGCCAAGGCGGCACTTGGCGTCGCAAGAGTTACCGCAACCGGGCTGGATGGATGCCATACGTCGAGGTGGGTCTGGGGTTATACTTCGCAGCGACTGTGTATTACTCAATTCAGAACGAGAATTACTTTACGGCGCCTTTCCTGATTCTGTTTGTCTGGGGGTATCTGTACACCGGTTTAATGTCGCTGGGGCAGGTCTGGCTCGAACGTTTGCACATCCGCGTGCAACCCGGCGAAGAGATTCGTGCAGCCGCGTCCGGCGTACCCGGTTTCTGACACCTATTGAAACAGCAACAGAATCGTGATCAAATCGGGCGCGTCGATTCGGCATCTACCAGGAACTGGGGAGACAATTTCATGAAAACTCGCATGGGGATTCTCCTCATTGCCGTTTTTGCGCTAGTGAGCGCGCTGGCGATCAAAGCCGCGCCACCGCAGCGCGGGCAACAAGATTCAGAAGAGAAAAACATGAACCGGGGTATTCCGTGGGCATACGGTTTCGCGACGCCCTATAACCCGGCGGCGGTGCCAACTCCGAGAGGAGCGGGTGGTGCCGCTGCGGCGCCGGGGGCTGCTCCTGCCGCTGAACCCGAAGACCGCGAAACGCCCCGGCATCTGCCTGGGACCAACATCTCTCTCGCCATTAAGGACATCGACAACAACTATGCTCCCGGAGACTGGTATCCACAGGACCATCCCAAAATGCCGGAAATCGTGGCGCACGGCGACAAAGCGAACAAGGTAAATGCTTGCGGGTTTTGCCACTACCCCAATGGCAAAGGCCGGGCGAACAATGCCGGGCCTGCCGGATTACCCGCGGAGTATATCCTGCAGCAAATCGAGGATTTCAAGGACGGCGCACGCACCAGTTGGGATAAGCGGAAGCGCAATACCGGCCAGATGATCGACATAGCGAAAGGACTGACCCCTGAAGAAGCCAAGGCGGCAGCAGAATACTTTGCATCCATGAAATGGACGCCGTACATAAAAGTCGTCGAGACGGACATGGTTCCCAAGACTCGCTTCGTGGGCGGCGGCGGCGGGCTTTGTATGCCGCTGAAGGGAGACGAAGCGGGAATGGAGCCTATCGGCGACCGCATCGTTGAAACTCCGATCAGCCCGGAAGATACCGAGCCTCTGCGCAATCCGCGGTCCGGTTTCTATGCTTATGTTCCGCCCGGCACTCTGAAGAAAGGCGAGGCTTTGGTGCTGCACGGCGGCCCCGGCAAGACGGTCGCATGCGCTGCCTGCCACGGCGAAGGGCTGAAGGGCAACGGAAACTTCCCGTCATTGGCAGGCCGTTCGCCGAGCTATCTGGCGCGGCAGCTTTATGATTTCCAGCACTTCACGCGCGTCGGCCCGGGCGCACAGATGATGCAACCGGTTGTGGCCAAGTTGAGTGACGACGATATTCTGGCGATCGTTGCGTACGTCGCTTCACTGCAACCGTAGCCATCCACTTCAGCTCAGTTTGACTCAAACTACCGCTGGTGGGAAAAACCAATTCGATTTGGGCTACTCGCAAGACTGGCTTATGCCGGAGCCTTTTGCGAGAATCCAGCTATGCCGTCCGCGGCTGATCTGCAAATCCGGCCTGCAAAAGAATCGGACGCAGGGGTTGTCGTCGACTTCATCAGAAAGCTTGCCGAATACGGCGATATTTCAAGCGAAGCGACCGTCACCGAAGCGAACGTGCGCGCCGCGCTTTTTGGTGCGGAACCCATAGCGGCGGCTATTCTTGCCTATATCGGGAGCGAGCCTGCGGGTTTTGCCGTTTATTCCTACACATTTTCGAGCTTTATGGGTAAGCCCGGTATTTACGTCGAGGATCTATTTGTGGAGCATCAATTTCGAAGCCGTGGAATCGGCAAGGCGCTGCTCGTCACGCTGGCGCGACTAGGACGGGAACGCGGCTGCGGCCGTCTGGAATGGTCTGTCCTGAACTGGAACGAACAGGCGATGGAGTTTTATCAGGAGCTCGGAGCCGTTCCCATGGATGACTGGACCACGTTTCGTGTAACAGGTGAGCGGCTCGAAAAGCTCGCATCCGGCGAACCACATCATCGGCGACTTGCACGTGAGGGTCGCAATGCGTGAAGCCGTAAGATTTGAGCGAGCGCTTCACGCGATGTTGGTGGTTTTCATTGCGCTGTGCCTCGGCGCACCTTTGGTAGCACGAGAACGGGAAGCGAATAGCGTCTATGCCGACCGCCGCGCGCGTCTGGTGGCGGAACTCAAGGGTCCCGTGGTGCTATTCGGCTACACAGGACGCGAAAACTCATCTCCTTCTTACGTGTTTTTCCAGGAACCCAATTTTTACTATCTGACCGGTCACAACGAAGAGGGCGCCGCGATTCTGCTCGTCCCGGCGGAATCTGCAGACAAGGGCTGGAAGGGGCCACACGAAATCCTGTTTCTGCCACCACGTAATCCCGAAGAGGAGAAATGGAACGGCCCGCGCATGTCGCCGGGCGATCCGGATCTAGAGCAAAAGACGGGTTTCGCCGCGATCGAGCCTTTCTCGAATCTGAAATCGAGTCTGGCGGATTTGGTCCAGAGCTATCACGACATTTGGACATTAACGCCGCACTCGGACGACACCGGGTACCCGCATGCGCGCGAATGGTCGGCCTGGATCATGCAGGCGGCGCCCGGCATTGCCTTGCACGACGCTGCGCCTGCGCTGGGGGCCATGCGTCAGATGAAGTCGCCGGGCGAAATCGCGCTGCTTACAAAAGCGATCGAACTTTCCGTAGACGCCCAGCTCGCAGCGATGCGCATGGTTCGACCCGGCTTGTACGAATATCAAGTTGCGGCTCGCATGGTGGAGATCCACTCCTACGGTGGGTGCGAAACAGAAGCATACGCGCCGATCGTCGGCACCGGTTTGGATTCAACGATTCTGCACTTCAACGAACTCGACAAACTCATTCAAGATGGCGACGTCGTGCTTATGGATGTTGGCGGCCAATATTCCGGTTATACGGCTGACATCACGCGCACCATTCCCGCGAATGGCCATTTCACACCGCGACAGCGCGAGATTTACGAGATCGTTCTCGGCGCTCAAAATGCTGTGCTTGCCGCGATGAAGCCTGGCGCGACGCTTGGCCGCAAGGGGCCGAACAGCCTCTACAAAATCGCTTACGACTATATCAATACGCACGGGACAGACCGTGAAGGCCACAGCCTGGGACCGTATTTCATTCATGGCCTTGGACACCACATCGGCCTTGAAGTTCATGATGCCGGCGATCCCAATCGTCCGCTCGAGCCCGGAATGGTCATCACGGACGAGCCAGGCATCTATATTCCCGAAGAGAAAATCGGAGTCCGGATTGAAGATGACGCGCTGATTACGCCCACCGGCTACAAGCTGCTGACGGCCCGGCTGCCGCGAAGCCCGGATGAGATCGAGAAGATCATGGCCGAAGCAAAGATCAGCCACGAGGAAAGTTCCACGGCGCACTAATTCCTGAAAGATGCAGCCTAGGTTAGAGTGGCGAAGAGTGCGGCGGTGAGACTTTCATCTTGCCAGGGAAACACGGTGCGCAAATCGAGCACCAGCCGATCTTCAAGGATACGTGCGAGGACCGGCATCTGCTGCCCAGCCTGCACAGTATCCCCTGTGCGCAGCCGCGCTTCGATCTGAGCCGCTGAATATTTCCTGGCGCTGATTACCAGCAATCGTGTCTGCAGGTATTCTGCCGGTGTCGAACCGCCGCCTATGACCGATTGCCCGTCCAGGATCTGCATCTCTACGCCGAGGTCTTGGATCAGTGGCTTCAGTCGATCGACAATTTTCATCGCACGCGCGCCAATGTCGTCGGCCTTCGCACGGATCATTCGCAATGCGGGTAGCGCGTCAAAGTCCGTTCGCAAATACGCGAGCAACGTGGCTTCGAGCGCAGCGATTACGAGCTTATCCAAACGCAAAGCGCGAAACAGCGGCTGCTTGCGCAGCCGCGTAATCAGGTCGCGCCGGCCGGCGAGAATGCCGGCTTGTGGTCCCCCCATCATCTTGTCGGCGCTGAATGATACAAGGTCCACGCCCGCTTTTATGCTGGCGCTTACGACGGGTTCGTCAATACCCTGCGCAGAAAGGTCGACGAGGCAGCCTGAACCCAAGTCTTCATACAGGGGGATGCGGCTGCGCCGGCTGAGTTCGACCAGTTCGGCGAGCGCTGGCCTGGCCGTGAATCCCACGACAGCGAAATTCGACCGGTGCACGCGCAACAAGAGCCGCGTGCGTTCATTGATGGCGCGCTCGTAGTCCGCGATGGATGTGCGGTTTGTCGTGCCGATCTCGCGCAAAACGGCGCCGCTCTCGGTCATGATGTCCGGAATACGAAACGACTCGCCAATCTCGATCAGTTCACCACGTGAAACGATCACCTCGGCGCCGCGCGCGAGAACACAGAGCGCCAGAAAAACAGCGGCGGCGTTGTTGTTTACGACGCAAGCAGCCTCTGCGCCGGTCAATCGCGTCAGCAATGCAGTGGTGTGCACATCGCGCCTGCCCCGCACCCCTTGTGCCGCGTCGTATTCGAGGTTGCTGTACACGCCCGCCGTTTGGCGGATGCGCTCGATGGCGGACTCGGCAAGCGGCGCGCGGCCGAGATTGGTGTGCAGAATAACGCCGGTCGCATTGATTACGGGCCGCAGGGACGGCGTGAGCAAAGCAGCCACTTGCGCGGCAATCTGCGCCGCGATTACATTCGGCTCCAGCCCTTTGGTGGTTTGGTCCTGTACGATATCGCGACGCAAGCGCTCGAGCACGTTACGCGCAATATCGACGACCAGGTTACTGCCGACGCGATCTGCCAGGGATGAAAGTGCAGGGCACTTCAGCAGTTCGCTCACGGAAGGGATGCTACGGAGCAAACTGGCACGATCGTCACGCGCAGGATCTGCGGCGGAACTCATGGACCGCATTTCAGCACATGCCGAGCGGCATGGGCAATACGGGAATCGGCGCCGCCGTGCATGATTGGGTGCAAACGGCCAACGGGCAATTGACGCCTTTTCGCGGCTCTTTTAGCATGAAATCTCCTGTTCTTCCATGCCCACAAGCCAAACTGACGAAGATCTCAGCCGGCTGGAGCGCGACATCCGCCAGCTCAAGATCGAATTTGATCAGTTTTTTGGAGGCGGCCGGAAACGCCCTCCGAGCGACATCGAATGGCGAATCGAGCAGGTGATCAAACGCTATGGTGACCGCGCCGCGGAGATGAATTATGGGCAGCGTTTTCGATACGGAAATCTGACGCAGACGTATTCGAAATATCGCGAGATTTTCCACAAACGTATGCAGAGGCGAGAAGAGGGCAAAGTGGATCGGCATTACGGAGCCGCAGCTCGCGAAATCGAGGCGGAGCGCGCCAAAGCACGGCGGGCCGCCAGGCCTCAAGCGGTCGCTGTCACCTCTTCGGATCTGGAACACGAGAAAAATAAGGTGGACGAGCTTTATTGTGCCTTTTGTGAAGCGCTCAGCAATTCCGGTGAATCCGTTGACAAACTCTCTCGCGAGAAATTCGAACAATTTCTTCTCCAGAAAAGCGAGCAAATCCGCAAGCAGCAGGGGCAGGAGATCGAGTTCCTGGTCAGCGTGGAAAATGGAAAGGCACGCCTGAAGGCGCGCGTAAAGAGCTGATGAACTCCCGTCCGGAGTTGAAACCGGCCTTTCGCGCCTGAATCTGGAATCGTCGCGGCCATTTTCTCCAGAGCGCGCTACAATTTGTCCTCACTTATTTCATCCCACACTGGAGTGCCGCGGTGCCCATCGAGCGAGCTTTGGTCAGCGTTCATGAGAAGAAAGGGATCGTCGACTTCGCGCGCGTTCTGGCGCACGCCGGCGTAGAAATAGTGTCGACCGGGGGTACCGCAAGGCTGTTTCGTGAAAATGGCGTTAAAGTTCGCGAGGTTTCGGAACTGACGGGCTGGCCGGAGATGCTGGGCGGCCGAGTGAAAACATTGCACCCGAAAGTGCACGGGGGAATTTTGTTCCGCCGCAACCGCACAGAAGATCAGGACGAAACGCGCAAGAGCGGAATTGCTCCAGTCGATCTGGTGGTCGTGAATCTTTATCCATTTGAGGCGACCGCCGCGCGAACAGGCATTTCAGCGGAAGAACTGATTGAGAATATCGACATAGGCGGCCCAGCGATGGTGCGTTCGGCGGCCAAGAATTTCGAAAGTGTGGCGGTCGTAACTGATCCCGCGGATTACGCTGGTCTGCTTGATGAATTTGCTGAGCGTCACGATTGGTCATTAGCCACCCGCCTTGCGCTAGCACGCAAGGCGTTTGCCATGACGGCCCGATATGACAGCTTGATTGCCACCGAGCTCGAGCGGCTTTCGGCCAGCGACGGCGCAATCGCTTTGGGTGAACGGCCAGATTTACCGGCGCAATTTCATTTCGAACTCAGGCGCTGCGCAACCTTACGCTACGGCGAAAATCCGCATCAGAAAGCGGCACTTTATATTCCCGCAGGTGCTTCAGCTTCGGGTTTGGCGGGAGCGCAGCAGCTTCAGGGCAAGGAACTTTCATATAACAATCTGGTTGATCTGGATTCGGCATGGTCGCTGGTGCAGGAATTTTCCGATCCTGCCTGTGTCATCGTGAAGCACAACAATCCGTGTGGCACGGCGGAGCAAAAAATCCTCGCCGAAGCGTATCGGCAGGCGTTCGCTTGCGATCCCGTTTCGGCGTTTGGAGGCGTCATCGCTTTCAATCGCAATGTTGACGCCGATGCAGCGGCGGAGGTGGCGAAGCTATTTGTCGAATGCATCGTCGCACCCGGCTATGATCCCGCTGCGCGCGAGACGCTTGCAGGGAAAAAGAATCTGCGGCTGATGCAAATGGGCCCGATCCCGAGCCAAAACAATACGCGCTGGGAACTGAAGCCAATCTCAGGGGGGATCCTGGTTCAGGAGCCTGATACTCTGAGCATTGCGGAATCAGATGTGAAGGTCGTTACCCAGCGCCAGCCCAGCAGCCAGGAATTGCGCGACCTGTTGTTTGGCTGGAAAGTTGCGAAGCACGTGAAATCAAACGCAATCGTCTTCGCGCGTGATGGCAAGACGCTCGGCGTGGGCGCCGGCCAGATGAGCCGGGTGGATTCAGTCAAAATCGCCGTCTTAAAAGCACAGCAGTCGCTCGCCGGCAGCGCCGTCGCGTCCGATGCTTTTTTCCCTTTTCCCGATGGCGTGGAGGAGGCCGCACGCGCGGGTGCGGGCAGCGTGATACAGCCGGGCGGCTCGGTTCGGGATGCCGAAGTCATTGCAGCCGCCGACCGGCTGGGTCTGGCCATGGTGTTTACGGGCGTCCGTCATTTTCGCCATTAATTCCGGCGAGGGGTGCGCGACGTATTCGATCTAGGGCCGCGTGTTACTTGTACTCAGTGCTGTGAAAGACGGTGTTGGTACGGGGAACCAGGACACCAGCCCGGGGGAAACAGCATCCGATAAGCAGTGACGACCCCGGGGTGACCGAGCCGACGCCGGGTCTTTTAGCATCTCCGAACTCGTGGGATAATTGATTTTTCCGAGGCTTGAATGAACATCCGACTTCTTGCGGCAGCGCTTGTGTTTTCCAGCGCCACCTGCGCCGCGGCTTTCGCTCAAAATCAGCAGCGACTCCTTTCGCCGGCTCCATCCCAAGGTTCCGACGCCCAGAGTTCGCCTGCAACAGACCAGCGCGCCCAAGCCTATTACAACGTCACGATGGGTCATTTGTATGAGCAGGAGTTCGAGTCCTCGGGCCACGCCGACGATGCCGCCAAAGCTATCGACTTCTACAAAAAAGCTTACGCGATCGACCCGGCGAGTCCTGAAATTGGCGAAGATCTCGCCGAGATGTATTTTCTGGCGCACCGCTCACGAGAGGCCATCACGGAAGCGGAAGATGTCATTCGGCGCAATCCCAATGATCTTTCCGCGAGGCGTTTGCTGGCGCGCATTTACATTCGGTCTCTTGGTGATCTGAACAATTCAGCCGAACAGCAACAGACCATCACCGCGGCCATTGCTCAATTGCGAGAGATCGTGCGGTTGGATGCTTCGGACGGAGAATCCGCGCTGTGGCTGGCGCGCCTGTTGCGGCTCGATAATGAGGATGACCAGGCCGGGCAAGTGCTGCGCGCGTTGATGGCCCGGGATCCCCAAAATAAAGGAGCGGTCGAGCAGTTATCGCAGCTTTTCCTGGACCGCAGCGATCCGCAGCAAGCAGTTTCGTTGCTCGAGGCATTCGTGCAGCACGCACCCAGCGCCGATCTCTATGACCGTCTGGGCGACGCATATCAGCAGATGCAGCAGGCGGGTAAATCTGAGGAAGCCTATCGCCAAGCCGTGGCTCTGGACCCTGAACAGGCCGAACACCGCCGGCATTTAGCACAGTCGCTGTTTGAACAGGCGAAGTACGCGGCTGCATTGGGAGAATACGAGAAGCTTGTCGAACTGGAACCAGACAGCGCAACGAACCATCTTCGAATATCAGAGATTTACCGGCGCATGCGCCAGTTTGATAAAGCCGAGGAGCAAATCCTCGCAGCGAAGAAGTTGGCGCCCGGCAACCTCGAGGTCATTTATAACCAAGCGGCGGTTTACGAAGCCGAAGAGCGCTACGACCAGGCTGTGCAAGTCCTATCGAATGCAGTCGCGGAACTCAAATCGGAATCGGAATTCGCGCCGGCGCGCCGGCGTTCTCTTGCAATCCTCTACCAATTGCTGGGGCAGCTTTATCGTGACGAGCAAAACTATCAGGCGGCCATAAACACGTTCGAAGAGATGGTACGATTGGGCCCGGAAGAGGACCTTCGCGCGCGCTTGTTGATCGTCGACACATATCGCGCCGACCGCGATCTTCCGCACGCTTTCGATGCAGTCAGCAAAGCGCTAAGCGAGCATCCTCACGACCGCGGGCTGCTGATTAGCCAGGCGGTTCTCTACGGTGAAAATAAACAGCCTGAGTTGGCGGCACAGGATTTGCAGCCGTTGCTCGAAAATTCCCCTAATGACCTCGAGATTTATTCCAGTCTGGCGCAGGTGTATACAGAGAGCCGTCGTTTCAGCGATGCGGAAAAGGCTGCGCGTTCAGCAGAGAAACTGGCGCGCACTCCGACCGAAAAAGAGACGGTCGGGTTTCTGCTCGGCGGCATGTACGAGCGGCAGAAAAAGTACGAGCAGGCTGAACAAGCCTTCAAAAGTGTCCTGGCTCTGGATTCTCGCAACGCGCCGACACTCAACTATTTTGGCTATATGCTCGCCGAGCGCGGCCAGCGGCTCGACGAAGCCGCCGATATGCTGCGGCGTGCCCTGGAAATCGATCCGAGCAATGCCGCATACCTCGACAGCATGGGCTGGATTTATTACAAAGAGAATAATTTGCCTGAAGCCGAAAAATACATCCGCAAAGCCATTGGTCGGGAGTCTCACGATCCCACGATGCTGACCCATCTTGGAGACGTGCTTGCCAAGAGCGGCCGGCCCGAACTCGCGGCTGTGGAATGGGAGAAGTCGCTCAACGAGTGGCATCGTGCCGTGCCGGCGGAATTTGAGGCCGACAAAGTCATGGAACTGGAGCAAAAAATTTCCAGCGTTAAACGTCACCTGGCGCAGCAGAAATCTCCCGCCGCAGAAACTCCGCGCTGATTCGCGGAATGCAACACATCCGAGTACCAGCCTTTGGCAAAGTGAATTTGCGCCTGGACGTGCTGGCGCGCCGAGCCGACGGATACCACGAACTGCGGACGATTTTCCAATCTATCAGTTTGCATGATAATTTGTTCGTCCAACGGACACGAACCCCAAGCATAGAACTGAACGTGCTCGGTGATCCGCTGCTTGCAGCCAGCTCCGCTCGCGAAAACCTGGTCTACCACGCTGCGGACGCCTTTCTCAGTAAATCCAAGACCCGCGGAGGCGTCAGCATTACCCTGGAGAAACGAGTGCCCGCGGGCCGGGGTTTAGGAGGCGGTTCGAGCGATGCGGCGGCGACGCTGGCGGCATTGCTGCGGCTTACCCGAGCCCGAGTTCCTTTCGAAAAATTGTTGGAACTTGCCTCCGGCTTGGGTGCTGACGTGCCATTTTTCCTTTTTGGCGGCCGTGCGCTTGGAACGAGCCGCGGGGATGAGATCTATCCTCTTCCGGACGGACCGCGTCGAGCTCTGCTTGTCGTCTCGCCCCGTGCTATCGCTGTGAATACGCGTGAGGCGTATGGCTGGCTCGATCGTGAATTGACAAAGAATACCGGCAACTCTAGACTATGGAGTTTCTGCGCTCTGTGCTGGAGCCCGCAGGAAGATCATCTCTCGAACGATTTCGAGAAGGTTGTTTTCCGGCGGCACCCTCGGTTAGCTCGAATTCACCGGGATCTGCTTCGGGGAGGAGCTGCGGAAGCCGCGCTGGCGGGTAGCGGTTCGGCGGTGTTTGGAGTATTCCAAAACCCAGCGCAGGCGCGCCGATCCGCTCGTTTGTTTCCGGAAGACCAAGTCTTCCTTTGCAGCACGCTCACGCGTGGAGTCTATGCGCGCCGTTTGTGGGGTTCCGCGGGTGGGCCAAGCGCGTTTGAAATCGCAGTAGCTCGGTGACGTAACTTGATCGACGACAAGTTCAAGATTTTTGCCGGAAGCGGTTACCCGGAGCTCGCCCAGCGTATCTGCACCTATCTGGGGGTTGAGGTGGGTGGCGCGAAGCTGGGCCGCTTCAGCGACGGAGAGATCTATTTTCAGATTCTGGAGAACGTCCGCGGGGCGGATGTATTTGTAGTTCAAACCTGCGCGGATCCCGTCGATCAGCATCTGGTTGAACTGCTCCTGATGATCGATGCCTTCAAACGCGCCTCGGCTTGGCGCGTGACAGCGGTCGTTCCGTACTATGCATACGCACGGCAGGACCGTAAAGACAAGCCGCGCGTGCCGATTTCCGCGAAGCTCGTGGCGGATTTGCTGGAAACTGCGGGCGCGAGCCGCGCGCTGACGCTCGATCTGCACGCGCCGCAGATCCAGGGCTATTTCAATGTGCCGGTCGATCACCTGTATGCGTCGCCCGTCCTGGTGGAATATTTCAAGCACCGCAAACTGCAAAACGTCACGGTCGTTTCGCCGGATGCGGGGGGCGTGGAACGGGCCCGCGCTTTTGCGAAAAAACTCGATGCACCGCTGGCCATCGTGGATAAGCGCCGCGTGGATGTGGATGTCAGTGAAGTGATGCACCTGATCGGCGAGGTGCGCGGCAGGCAAGCGCTCGTGATAGACGATATTATTGATACCGCGGGAACTCTGGTGAAAACGGCCGAAGCCCTGCTGAAGGAAGGCGCGACTGAAGTGTTCGCGGCGTGCACGCATCCGGTGCTTTCCGGACCGGCCGTGGAGCGCCTGTGTAACTCGGCAATTTCCGAGGTGGTGGTTACGGATTCGCTGCCGCTTTGTGAAGCCGCGCGGAAGGTAAGCAAGATCAAGGTGCTCAGCGTAGCGGAGTTGCTGGCACGCGGAATTCGCTCGATTCACGAGGAGACATCGATCAGCGAGCTTTTTATTTAGATGAAGTTTTCAGAGGAAGAGGAAGAACATGGATCAAATTACCGTCGAAGCCAAGCCGCGCGACGACCGTGGAAAAAACGCCGCCCGGCGCTTGCGCCGCCAGGGACAGGTTCCGGCCGTGCTCTACGGAGGCGATGGCAAATCACTCACGCTTGCGGTGAACGCGAAACAACTGGCAGCCATTCTGCGCTCGCAGTCGGGCCATAACACGATTTTCAAAGTGAAGCTGCCAACCGGCGATCAATCCGCGATGTTGAAGGATTGGCAAGTTGATCCGCTGCTCGGTTCGCTTTTGCACGTGGACCTGCTCCGCGTAGCCATGGACGTACGCATGCGCGTCATGGTTCCCGTGCACACGTTCGGCGAGCCTCAAGGCGTGAAATTGCAGGGAGGCATCTTCGAAATGGTTACTCGCGAAGTTGAGATCGAGTGCCTGCCTTCCGATATACCCGGCGAGATTCGCGTGGACATCAGCGAATTGATGATCGGCAGACAATTGCGCGCGGGGGATCTGCCCCTCGAAGCCGCCAAGATCAAGCTGGTTTCCGATCCGAATCGCGTAGTGGCTCACGTTGTGGCGCTGCGTGCCGAGGAGGAGAAGCCGGCCGAAGCTGCTGCCGCCGAAGCTGCCGCTCCGGCAGAGCCGGAAGTTATCAAGAAGGGCAAGAAAGAAGCCGAGGAAGGCGAAGAGGCCGCCGCCGCGCCCGCAGCCGAGGAGAAAGAGAAGACGAAGAAGTAGCGATACGTCAGAGGCGTCAATCTTGCGCTCTGCGGCGTCAATTCCAGTCCGGCCGATAAGGCTTGTAGTGGCGCGCTCAGGCTTCGGGCGACGGGTGCCAAGGTCTTTCGCTGTTGCGATGGCGCGCCGATGTGGCTGATTGTCGGTCTGGGAAATCCGGGCCCGGAGTACGCGTGGACACCGCACAACTTGGGTTTTTTGGCCATCGATGCCATCGCCGAGCGTGCTGGAATTCGCGTTGAAAGGCCGGAGGCGAAGTCGCTGCTTGGGTTTGGCAACTTTGCCGGTCACGAAGTTGCTCTCGCGAAGCCGCACACGATGATGAATCTCAGCGGCCTGGCAGTGCGGGAGTTGCTCGAGCGGCTAGATTGCGATCCGGGACAGATGATCGTGTTGTATGACGATGTGGCGTTGCCGTGGGGAATGCTGAGGGTTCGCGAACGAGGGAGCGCCGGAAGCCACAATGGCCTGAAGTCAATCATCGGCACGATGGGCACCAGCGAGTTTCCGCGCGTGCGGTTGGGCATCCAACCGGATCATCCAGTCGGCGACCTTGCGGCGTACGTTCTGCGGCCGATGCGCAAGGCGGACCTGGAGACGGCGGTGGAGATGTTGGACCAGGCCGCGGAGGCAGTCGAGTTGATCGTCACGCGCGGAGTGGCGCACGCGATGAATCGATTTAATCGCCGCGTCAGCCCTGTTGACGGAACGGCGGAAACCGAGCTTTAGCGTGTCCGGCGCGGGAGAGCAGCGCCGTGCACGGAAATGAGGAAAAATGGCAGAACGTTTATACGACTTGATTTTCATCTGTATGCCCACAACGCCGGAAGAAGAGATCACCAAGATCGTGAATACGCTCGAGCATGCCGCTTCCGAGCATGGCGGCAAGATCGAAAAAGTGGAGAAGTGGGGAACGCGCAAGATGGCTTATCGGGTGGCTAAACAGCGTGAAGGATTTTACGTTTACATGGCTCTTCAGAGCACCCAGGGCGACTTGATCAAGGAACTCGAGCGGCGTCTGAAGGTCTCCGACGCAGTGATCAAATATATGACCGTTCGCCTGGATGAAGAGATCAAGCGGCAGCAGAAACTGGTTTCGCATCGGGAACATCGCGCCCGTCGCCGTCCTCGCAAAACGGCGGCGGCTCCCGCGCCGGAGCAGCAGGCCGCGGCAAGCTAGGCAGAAGAATTCAATCTAAAGAAAGTCGAGATCAAAACGATGAGCGAGCAACAACCAGTACCGCGTCCCCCTGCGCCGGCGGGCGGTTCGCGAGAAGGACGCCCATCCGGGCCCGGGGGTGGACCGCCGGGTCCACGGCGCGGCAAACGGCAGTATTTTAGAAAAAAGAAGGTCTGCCGTTTCTGCGTCGAAAAAGTCGATTTCATCGACTACAAGAAGGTCGAAATGCTTCAGCCTTTTGTGCAGGAACGCGGCAAGATTTTGCCGCGGCGCATGACCGGTACCTGTTCCAAGCACCAGCGCTGGCTGGGCGTGGCCGTCAAACGAGCGCGAAACATCGCGCTGCTGCCGTTTGCGACCGAACTGTAGGAAGTTACCGAACGAGGATCCAATGCAAATTATTCTGCAGGAAGACATCGAGAAACTCGGCACACGCGGCGAGGTGGTTAACGTCGCGGAAGGTTATGCGCGAAATTATTTGTTGCCGCGTAAGCTGGCGCTGGAAGCTTCTCCCGGCAATCTGAAGCGCCTGGAAAAGATTCGAACCACTCTGGCCAAGCGCACGGCCACCGAGCGTGAAGGCGCACAAAAGCAGGCGGAGTTTTTGAAGGACGTCACGCTTACGTTTTCCCGCAAGGCCGGTGAAAACGACCAACTCTTCGGGTCTGTGACGGCTGCGGACATTTCCGAGGCACTCGCGGCCCAAGGGTTTGAAATCGATAAGCGGCGGATCGACCTTGCAGAGCCGATCAAAGTCGTGGGCGAATATGAAGTGACGACCAAGCTCGTTCACGGAGTCACCGCTACTTTCAAGGTCAACGTCGCCCGCCAGGCGTAGCTCAAAGAATTGCCTTTCCCCGGGGCCTCAGCGCCCCGGGAACTAAAGGATCCTTCTACATTCAAATCTTGCCTGCGGGAGCGGCGCCGCGAACTTCCGCATGTGTCCGCAGGTTTTTCACGTGAACTCCTCACTCGCACGCAGACTTCTTTTTCAGGATGTTCAAAACTTTTTTTCAACATCTTCAAAAAATTCACAATCATCTGTTGTTGACCGGGCGCATCCGTGTCCGCAAAATCATGCCCCCGGTCAGGCCCGGGCTGACTGCGATATTCCTTGCGCGTTTGTGATGATGAAACGCACTTGCATTCGAACGAATGCTAGGCGAATATAAGGCGAATCGCACCTGATGGCTGAAACGGCTCTCGAACGACCTCTTCCGCAGAACCTCGATGCCGAGCGCAGCGTGCTCGGCGCCATTCTCATCGATAATCACGCCCTGAATACCGCCATTGAGAAGCTCAAGCCTGAGGATTTTTTCCACGATGCGCACCGCCGCATCTTCAACCAGATGATTCAGCTCGGCGAATCGCAACAAGGTATCGACCTGATTACGCTAAGCGATCAGCTTCGCCGCAAGGGCGAACTGGAGGCTGCCGGGGGTGCAGCCTACATCGCCCAACTCATTGACGGCGCTTACCGCATTTCGAATCTCGACCACTATGCACGTATCATTAAGGAAAAGTCTTTACTGCGCAACCTGATCCACGCCACGGATTCGATCAAGCAAACGGCTCTCGATGCGGAAGAAGATGCGGATTCTCTTCTGGACCGCGCCGAGTCATCGATCTTTCAGATTGCGGAAGATCGCATTCGAACGGGCCTGGTCTCCATGAAGGATGTGGTGGACGAAAACATGGAGCGGCTCGAGCGCGTCATTAACGAAGGCAAGCAGGTTACCGGCCTTCGCACCGGGTACGACGACCTCGACAATTTGACCTCAGGCCTCCAACCATCGGAATTGATCATCCTCGCGGCGCGCCCTTCTGTAGGAAAAACGTCTTTCGCGCTGAACATTGCGGAGAACGTTACTGTTCAGCACCAAGCGCCGGTCGCCATCTTCAGTCTGGAAATGTCCAAGGAATCGCTGCTGATGCGTTTGTTGGCGTCTGTTGCGCGGATCGACTCACATCGTTTTCGAACCGGCCGTATACGGCGAGAGGATTGGCGCGATATGACTCACACGCTCGCGCAATTGTCGGCCTCGCCGCTGTGGATCGACGATTCCGGTTCCGCGACAGTGACGGAGATTGGCGCCAAAGCCCGGCGTATGAAGCGCGACCGAGGGCTCTCCCTGGTCATCGTGGACTATCTGCAACTCATTGCCGCCCGCGGCCGTTTTTCGAACAGGAATGAGGAAGTCTCCAGTATCACCCGCGGACTCAAAGCGCTCGCGAAGGAATTGAAAGTCCCCGTGCTTGTGCTTAGCCAGCTTACGCGCGCTCCCGAGCGCGAGGAACGCAGCCCACAGCTGGCGGATTTGCGTGAATCAGGCGCCATCGAACAAGATGCCGACGTCGTCCTTTTTATTCATCGAAAATACCTATTTAAGAAGAAAAGCGATGACATCACCGACGAGGATCGAGCAAAGACTGAGCTAAAGATTGCGAAGCAAAGAAACGGACCTGTCGACAGCATCCCGTTGGTCTTCATAGGAAAGTATACGCGTTTCGAACAATCAACGGACCGCAGCTGGATCGCCGGCGAAGAATAGTTCGAAGGAACGGTGTTAACTAACCCGACCGCCCGAATGCACCACGGTTTTGCCCCGTGCGCGTTTTTGGTTTAGGCTGATTCTTCCGCTATGGAACGGGGAATTCGATTTGATGGCCGTCCGGTGTGGGCCGAAGTGCGGCTCGGCGCGCTTAAGCACAATATTAGGGCAATCCGGCGGCACATCAATGGCAACGCCGGCTCAAACGGCGGCCGTGGGCGAAAAATTCTGGCCATTGTGAAAGCGAACGCATATGGGCATGGGGCAGTGCCTGTAGCGCGTGCTCTCGCCGCTGGAGCCGACTGGTTTGGCGTGACCTGCACGGCAGAAGGAATTGAGCTGCGCGAAGGCAAAATACGAAAGCCGATCCTTGTCCTTACCGGTTTCTGGCCGGGCGAAGAGAAGCGGCTGATCGACCACAACCTCACGCCTGCGATTACCCGGTGCGAGCAGTTGCGCATGCTCGAGCGCGCCGCGGCCAAGTTGCGCCGGCGCGTCAAGTTTCACGTGAAGTTCCAGACAGGCATGAACCGCCTCGGACTGAACGCAAGCGATATACCCTGCTTCGCCCGAACTCTCGCCTCCTGTCCGCATATCGAGTGCGAAGGCATGTTCACCCACTTCGCATCCTCGGAGGTGTTCACCGACGATCGCGTGCAAGAGCAGCAGAGGGAGTTTGAAAGCATTCTGGAACAACTCCGTGGCCTGGGAGTTTCGGCCCCGCTGATTCACATGGCCAATAGTGCTGCGGTTGCGTCGCGGCCGGAGACGTGGGCGAACATGGTTCGTCCGGGACTCATTCTGTATGGATATCACCAATCATATGAGCCGTCTGCTATGACGGCGGAAGCCAATGCGAAACTCCCACTGCAGCCCGCTTTGGCATTGCGTGCGAGGCTGATTTCACTTCGCGACACCCCCTCTGGGCAAGCTGTGGGGTATAACGGACGTTGGGTTGCGCAGCGCCGCTCTCGCATCGCGGTAATTTCGGCGGGATATGCCGACGGTTTGCCGCGATCGCTTACGAATAAGGCGAAAGTCATTATTCGCGGGCGTTTTGCTCCATTGGTAGGAACAGTCTCGATGGACCTCACCACCGCCGATGTTACGGATATTCCGGACGTAAGCGTCGGGGACGTGGCGACGTTTTACGGCGCCGATGGGAATATGGCGCAGTACGTCTCGGAAGTAGCGGGACTGCTCGGGACTGTAACGTCGGAATTGTGTTGCGCCCTGGGCACGCGAGTGCCGCGTTTCTATCTTCCCTGAATATCGCCCGCGGGCCTGCCCTAAGCCCTTGCTACACAGCATCCTAAGCTTGACCTGCGTGATACAATGCTTCCGCTGCGGCGAAGGAAAGCCGCTCCCAGCTTGTTTCCGGGGCTCATTCTCCGTTTATTTTCCGTACCGTCCTCCCGGAAGGCGTCATATGTCAATCATGATCGCTTCATCTCGAACGTCTATTAGTAAAAATATTAGTAAAAAGTCATTCATGAGGTTTTTATATGGCTCACTCTTACGCCCGAGTTGGGCAGGGCCCGGAAGCACATCCTTCCGAATTTAGTCGCGCTAAACCGACGGCAGAGTTCAGCGGCTATCGCAAAGACGTACGCTTCGGGACGTGGTGGGACCAATTGATTGTGCGGCTGGTATTTGCTACCGCTTGCATTGCCGCTGGGTATCATTTTCACCCGTTTGGACTGAGCCGTCCTGCCGCGGCTGCGGTTGGGTTGGTATTTTCAATCTCTGTTTTTTTGTTCGAAATCCGTTTGCAAAGAGCCAGTTTGCGCCGGTTGATCGGCGCTGCTGTAGGTTCGATTCTGGGCATCTTCGGAGCGTACCTGATGGGTCTGGTCATGACCCGGACCACGATCCCGGAAGACACGCGATCCTTTTTGGATATTGGCGTTCTGCTGGTGATGACTTATATCGGACTGGTGCTGGGGGCGCGCAAGGGAGACATGCTGAATTTGCAAGCCCTGGGCGGCCTGTTTGGCAATGAAAAAGGCAATCGGCGCCAGCCCAAGATCCTCGATACGAGTGTAATCATTGACGGGCGAGTCGCGGATATTTGCGAAGCCTACTTCCTTGAAGGAGTTTTGGTGGTGCCTCAGTTCGTGTTGCGGGAGTTGCAGTTGGTGGCCGATTCGCCGGATGGGTTGAAGCGACAACGCGGGCGGCGCGGTCTGGAAGTCCTGCAAAAAATGCAGAAAATGCCTCACCTGGAAGTCGAAGTCGCAGAAGATGATTTCCCGCAAATCGCGGAAGTGGATATGAAGTTGATCGAATTAGCGAAACGTTATGACGCGAAAATCGTGACCAACGATTACAATCTGAATAAGGTTGCCACCTTGCAGGGGCTGGATGTGCTTAACGTCAATCAGTTGGCGAACGCGTTAAAGCCCGTAGTGTTGCCAGGTGAGGCCATGCGGGTGTTTATCCTTCGCGAGGGCAAGGAGTACAACCAAGGCGTTGCTTATCTCGATGACGGCACTATGGTCGTAGTAGATGGCGGCAAGCGCGCGATCAACAAGACGGTCGATATTATCGTCACATCAGTTCACCAGACCACGGCCGGCAAAATGATATTTGGGCGCTATGATGACCGCGAACTGTCACGTAATCACGTCTCCCAGACGGCCGAACCGGCGGCAAGAACGTTGGAATCTGCGCCAGCCGCCGAGCGGCTACCGCGGGCAGTCATTCCGGATCCGAGCCAGTCTTGATCTGGTGCTGAGGGCCGATATGGTGGAAGAGCCCTGCATCGGTGTAAACTCGTGATCTTTTCTGCGCATATGCTTAGCTGAAGACGCAGCTCTACTCGATATGTCCATTGTTGCCATACTACCCGCAGCCGGCATGGGGACCCGAATGGGGGCCGATTCCCCGAAGCAGTTTCGGTTGCTCGATGGCGTGCCCGTCGTTGTGTTTACGTTACGAAGGCTGGCCGCCTCTCCGCTTATCAGCAGTTTCCTCATTTCGACTCGGGCCGACGAGATCGAAGCTCTAAATCAAAAAATTAACGCAGAGCACCTCTCCCGTCCGGTTCGAGTTTTGGCCGGCGGGGATACACGACAGGAATCCGTGGCCAAAGCACTGGCCGAAGTTCCTGGAGGCGCGGAGTGGATCCTGGTACACGATGCCGTCCGCCCTTTGGTTACCCGTGAACAGGTGGAACGCGTCATTAATGAAGCGCGGCACTGCAGGGCGGCCATACTCGGCATCCCGGCTATGGATACGGTAAAGGAAGTCAAGCGCACTAGCTTGCCCGAGGATGTGGCTCTGATTACCGCCACAATTCCTCGTGAACGCGTTGTGCTGGCCCAAACTCCACAGGTCTTTGAGGCAGCGCTTTTACGTGAAGCATTCGCACGCGCTGCGGAGGATGGATTCATAGCGTCGGACGAAGCGTCGCTCGTCGAGCGACTTGGATACGACGTGCATGTCGTGCTCGGTTCGGAACGCAATTTGAAAATTACACGCCCGGGCGATTTGGACATCGCCGAATTTTACTTGAGTCGCGAGCGCATGACCGCTGAGGTCGGGCGTTGACGCGGTGTGGGATCGGCTACGACCTGCACCGTCTGGCTGCAGGACGCAAACTCATACTGGGCGGCGTCGAAGTACCCTTCGATAAAGGGCCAGTCGGCCATTCTGACGGAGATGCACTGGCTCACGCGATCTGTGACGCTCTGTTAGGTGCCGCCGGTCTAGGCGACATCGGCACGCATTTTCCGGATACTGATCCTCGCTGGAAAGACGCTCAGAGCCTGCGGTTTCTTGAACACATGCGTACGCTACTGGCAGAACGGAGCCTGCGTATCATGCACCTCGATGCCATCGTGATCACTGAGCGCCCCAAATTGGGGCCGCACTTCTCGGCGATGCGCGAAGCCTTGGCCCGAGCACTCGGTATTGAAGCTTCTCAGATCAATCTCAAAGCAAAAACGAACGAAGGCGTAGACGCCGTCGGGCGTGGCGAAGCAATCGCCGCGCAGGCGATTGCAACGCTCGACCGCTAGGCACTCACTGCTTCGGATTGCAACGCAAACACGCTGATCTTCCTAATGATGGAAAAACTCACCGGTATCCACGCAGTGCGGGAAGCGCTAAGCGCGGGGAGGCCCGTGCAATCCGTGCTGGTTGCCAAAGGAAGGCATGGTGAACGTCTGGAGGAGATTGTGGGGTTAGCGCGCTCCAGTGGCATCCCAGTCCGATTCGAAGAGCGTCCGCGGGTCGACCGAACTGCGGGAACGCGTGACCATCAGGGCGTCGTTGCGCTGCTCGCGTCTGAAACCACTGTCTCTCTCGAAGACCTTCTCAGTCCGGCCGATTCCGCCACTGAATCGCGTTTGCTTGTTTTGCTCGACGGCATCGAAGATCCGCAAAACCTGGGCGCAATTATCCGCAGCGCCTTGGCGGCAGGCGCCACTGGCGTCGTGATTCCCGAGCGGCGCGCAGCCGGGCTGACAGATGCAGCGGTTCGGGCTTCGGCCGGGGCTGCGGCGCATCTTCAGATTGCGCGTGTCACAAATCTGGCGCGCGCTGTAGAAGAGATCAAAGACGCGGGGTACTGGGTCGTTGGCCTGGACGAGCGGGCCGAAAAACATCACACGGACATTGACTTGACCGGCCCGATAGCGGTCGTGCTCGGAGGGGAAGGCAAGGGCCTTCACCAGTTAGTGAAAGAGCGCTGCGATTTCGTGGTTTCGATTCCGACCGTGGGCCCGGTGCGCTCCTTGAATGTTTCTGTCGCCGCGGGGGTCGTTTTGTTTGAAGTGGTGCGCCAGCGCGGCGGTAAACAGGGCAAAACCGGGAGTTGACCGCCTCAAGTGTCGTACTGAATGAGCGAGAAGACGTCCACATCCGGCAATTTGGTGCGGCCCTTCAGGAAGGTCAGTTCGACCGCAAACGCGGCACCACTGACGATTCCTCCCAGCATCTTAACCAATTGAACCGTAGCTGCTGCGGTACCTCCAGTAGCCAGCAGGTCATCGCTGATGAGAACGGTCTGCCCCGGCCGGATGGCATCTTCGTGAATCTCCAGCGTATCTGTGCCGTACTCCAACTGATAGGACACTTTCGCGGTTTTGGCCGGCAGCTTCTTCGGTTTTCGCACCGGAACGAATCCAGCCCCCAAGCGATAGGCCAGGGCGGGCGCGAATATGAATCCGCGAGCTTCGATGCCCACAACGACGTCGACTTTGCCGGCGGAGTAATGATCACAAAGCTGATCGACAAGTTTTTGAAACCCGTACTTATCTTTCAGCAGCGTGGTCAAGTCATAGAAGAGAATCCCTGGCTTCGGGTAATCCGGAACCTCGCGAATCAATTTCTTGAGATTGTCCATTCACTAGGCCTCGCCTGAGATTTTGCTATCCGAAAACGAGCATTCGATTACGTGAAAGCCACGGAAAATCGTGACCGATAATCGGGCAAGATTTCGGCCTGCACTTCTGAAACATCGGTCACGCCGGCCAGCGTGGGACCGCGCCTCAACTCATCAGCGAAATTGCACAACTGATCCACGGTTCCGATGGCGTAGGCTTCGACGCGGCCGTCCGGGAGGTTTTTAACATAACCCGCTATCCCAAGTTGCTCGGCCACATTAGCCGCGAAATAGCGATATCCCACACCTTGGACCCTGCCCGAAACAAAAAATCTTCTGGCTTGTGTCTCTGCAGCCATTTCTCCGGCGGCACATGCGGTACCGCAGAATGGAATCTTATCAGACCACCCACTGAGAATTGATGTAGCGGCCGGAACCAGCCCCGACAGTCGCATATAATAATTGAGATTGTGGCGTCCGCCTGAGTAAACGAGACCAGGGCGGGGCGCATCTTAGAAATTCGTGAATCGAACAAGAACTGTCGCTCGGTTTTTCTTGGCTATCGCAGCGTTCTGGTTGCTAGTCGCGGCGCTACCCGTCGCGGCACAGGAGCCGGCCGGTCCTCAGACGCCAGCGAAGACGCCGGATATCGTGCGGATTCCCACCACGCCGCGAGTGCCCACCGAACAACCTGCTCTTGATCCTGACGAAATTATTCGCCGTTTTTCTTCTCAGGAAGACGAACTCGCGCGGCTTTTCGTCACTTATGGATACCGAAAGCGAGTCCGCCTTGAGGAGATCGGCGCGGATGGCAAACCTTCGGGCGAAGCGGAGCTCACCTCCTCGTCACTTCCCGTATCCGATGATGCGCGGCGAAAGACAGGCGGAGAGCCGCAGTCCACGCTCAAGTTTCTGAACCTAAATCGCGATGATATGGAAGGTTTCTCAAAGATTCCCACATTTCCGTTTGTAAGTTCCAATCTGCCCAAATACGAGCTCACCTACGAAGGTAAGCAGTTGCTCGACGAGCTGAATACGTATGTGTTTCAGGTAAAGCCACGACAGCTCGAACGCACGCACGCCTACTTCGATGGATTGATTTGGGTGGATGATCATGATCTGGCCATCGTCAAGACGTACGGCAAATGGGTAACCGAAACTGGCGACGTGCGGCCCTCACAGCTCCCTTTCACAATCTTTGAAACTTATCGCCAGCCGGTGGAGAACAAATACTGGTTCCCCGCATATTCTCGGTCAGATAGCTCCTATGATAGTCAGGGCGTAACGGTGCCCGTTCGGCTCGTCATTCGATGGGACCAGTTCACACCCATTCCGCCGGACAAGCGCTCTCAACAAAACCAGCCTGAGGCAAGCCCGCAACACTAGCTTTGCGCAAAGAGTTTTGGAAGCTCCGCGATCGTGTTCACCAATGCGTTTGGACGCGACGCACGCAGTTTCTCCGGGACCGGAGAATGCTCGATAACGCCCACCACCGCGACGCCAGCCCGGCGGGCCATTTTCACGTCCTCAGGAGCATCACCGATGTAGACGCAGCAAGCCGGCTCGAAGCCGAGTTGTCCGATAGCAAGCTGAAGCTGAAGGGGGTGGGGTTTGCGACGCGGCACACGGTCGCCAAAAATAGCGACAGAAAACAGGGGCTGTAAACCCAACGCACGAATCTGCGAACGCACCCGCAAGGTGCTGCCGCCGCTTACGAGTCCAAGTGTGAACCGTTGCGCGAGCGTTTGCACGACTCGGCGAGCACCCGTCTGTAGCAAAGGCCGCTCGGCAGCGTAGAACCGGCGCCAAAGGCGATCCGCTTCTCCCCAGGATTCGGGCGGCAGATTTACGGCGCGATATACGTTATGCCAGTCGGGCGAATAATGTTGCGAGAGCGCCGCCGGATCCCAGGAAATCCCAAGAGATCGAAACATCTGCGAGTAGGCATTCGTGTCGGCCTTAAAAGAATTAAGCAGTGTGCCGTCCCAATCGAACAATACTGCACGAAGCGGCTTGCGCGTGAGCACCCAACGATCGTAACAGATACCGATGTGCATCAGCCGCCACGGAGGCCGTCGCTGGCTGCTGTCCAAGGACGAATTCGTATATTGTGAAATGCTGGAGCGGCTAAGTCATTCGAGCAGACTCTCATCGCGGCGGTAGCTGATATCATCAAAAGCCGCCGCCACTCCGTACCATCCAGGTCTTTCTGCCGGCAGGGTACGGACCACATGGGCTGTAGCACTCATGTGTACGGTCGCCCGAGCAGCCGGCTGCGCGATCAGCTTCACCACGAGTTCGATCGGAGTGCCGGCTTCAATGCGAAGTGGCGCAAGAAAAAAGAGGCCACTCGAGCTAATATCGGTGGTCTGCAGAAAGTAATGCTGCGTGTGGCGCTGTCCCGCGATACGTTCCAGGCGAAGCGGCAGTGCGAGGCGGGCACGGACATACGCTCGCCGCTCCTTGGCACGACCCACCGTATGCGTGGGCACTCGGTTAATTCCGCGCGGCTGCCTACGGCTGGGCCATTCCTTATCAGCAGCACGTGCGGGAGCAGATGGAGCTTGTGGATCGCCAATTACTGTTTCGGCGGTGCCAGGTGTCGAAGCAGGCCGACAAACGCGCATAGTCCCCCCTTAGGGATCGCGTTCCCGGCGCTGCTGGCGTGCACTATGACTTCGCGTGCCTTTAAGGTCAACGAATCAAGGGGCGAATGCGTTCCAATATGTAAACGACGTGTAAAGAGATGCTTGGTTTGAGCGCAGGAATCGGATAGCCGTGGCTAAAACGCGGATGTATTTTGGAACCCATGAAACCAATTACTCGAACATTGATTGAAAAACAGCCCACGAAGGGTGAGCAGTCGCCGAAGCCGACAAGGCGCCAATTCTGGAAGGCTGTCGCGGAACGGGATGCCCGCTACGACGGCGCTTTCGTCTATGCAGTGGCTTCAACCAGAGTTTATTGCCGCCCCTCATGCCCCTCGCGCCGCCCGAAACGTGAGCGCGTCATATTCTTCGCTGGACCCGAAGCCGCCGAGCGCGACGGCTTCCGGCCCTGTCGCCGCTGTGATCCGCGAAGCGCCCCCGTAACAGCGGACTCACGCCTGATCACGGAAGCATGCCGCATGTTTGAGCAGGATTCGCTAGAAGCAATCCGCATCGCGAGCATCGCGCGCCAGTTGCACGTTAGTCCGTTCCGGCTTCAGCGCATGTTCCGGCGCAATATGGGCATCAGTCCAATGACCTATGCTCAATCCATCCGTCTTCGCCGGCTTAAGGCAAAATTACGTGAGGGGAGTGACGTGACGAGTGCAATGTATGAAGCAGGGTATGGTTCGCCAAGCCGCTTATACGAGCAGTCGGGCAAAAGTCTCGGCATGACTCCCGCGACTTACGGCCGCGGAGGTCAAGGCATGGACATTGGGTATAGCACTGCCCGTATCCCGATGGGCACAGTGCTTGTCGCCGGCACGAACAAAGGCGTATCTGCCATTTACCTCGGTGATTCTGAAGAGCATCTCGAAGCTGAGTTACGCCGGGAGTACCCTGCGGCGAGTATTTCCAGAAACCCATCCCGCGTTTCGCGTTGGATCCGGGACCTAGTACGTAACCTCTCAGGCGAGCAACGGGATCTGGATTTGCCGCTCGACGTCAAAGCGACAGCATTTCAATGTAGGGTTTGGCGGGCGCTGAAGCAGATTCCAGCCGGCAGCACTCGAAGTTATGGTGAAGTCGCGCGCTCGATTGGGCTGCCTAACGGACAGCGTGCCGTCGCACGTGCCTGTGCCACAAACCCTGCAGCCGTTGTTATTCCTTGCCATCGTGTTGTGCGGGAGGACGGCGGCTTAGGCGGCTACCGCTGGGGAATCGAACGCAAACAGGCGCTGCTGGCAACGGAAGCGAAAACGAAAGCCCGCAAGCTGCGCTGAACAGAGAAATTTGGCCTAATCCTGCGGCTTCACTCGAGTGACTCCCTTCGGCCATGCGGGCCGAAACCGCGCGTCTGAAATGGGCACATTCCGCGCCACGTTCTGATAACGGATGATGGAGTAATCCCCCGAACCTGTTTCGTAGAACTGCTGTTGCGCCGGAAGCCAGTTCGCCTCATTCAGCCATACGTCGATCTTGGAAATCTGTTTGCGTAGTTCGTCGGAACGAGGCGTAAGCTCCAGACGCACCATTCGCTGACCGTCGACGTTCTCTTCTCCTTGCAATGTGATGAGATACTCTTTCTTCAGATTTTCCCCGCTGGTGCCGAATCCGAGCAGCAGGAGTTGATCGATGGCGTCGCGGTGCTTGCCGATATCGTACTCTTCGACCCGGCGAATTTTCGGTGTATAGATGTAGATGTGATCCCCGTCGCGCAGGATTGTCTTCTGATCGGGCGCAGTCAAATCGATGCGCATCTTGCCGTCGCGGCGTACTTCCATTTGACCGGATTCGGTAGAGCGATCATTCACAACAACAGTCACCTTGGTGCGTTCAATATGTGCAGTGAGGCTGTCAAATCGGCCTGCCTCGCGATCCATCTGCTTGAGAACATCCTCGGTACTTAGAGAAGCGGCGGTCACGGACGTGTTAAAACCGGCTACGGAGGTGGAAGCCAGAAAAACGACCGAGCAAAAGACGAGGCGAACTATTTTAGATTTGAAAGCACATGCATTCGTAGTCATTAGGCCGAGTGCTATCCTTTTTGGAATGAGCCGCCAGAGCGGCTTTAAGTTGTCCAAGCACACGTTCGGATGTCATCCAGGCCCGCAATCATGGCTTGATCGAGACGTCATAAAAAGCGATCGAACCGTCGGGTCCGCGGATCGGCTCGATCCTGACGATCTCAAACCGGCTTTTCTGCAGCGTGTCCACGTTCTTTCGGACCGCGTCGTGTAACCGATGCTCGAGCTCCGGTTCCGTGATTTTGGGCGACGCAACCAGGAGCTTCGCGCTAACCCGATAGGTCCGGGTGCCGTCGCTTACGTCGGCGTCGCGAAGCTCGACCATGGAAACATCCATGGCGGGGGTGACCGGCGGCTGGTCATGAAACCAGGAGCGGGGCGACAGAAGAACAAAAAACACGATGGCAACGACTGCGATATCGTAGGGCCACGTGCCACGCTCGTAGGACCAGAAGACAATTCTCACCAGGATGCGCCAGATCGTCCGCATGATTTAATCAGCAGGCATACCGTCGACAATAACGCCGTCACGCATATGCACTACGCGGTGCGCGTAAGCTGCAGCTTCCGGATTGTGTGTAATCATCACGATCGTTTGCCCTAGTTCGCGATTCAGCCGACGGAGCATCGCCAGCACATTCTCGGAATTCTGCGTGTCGAGATTTCCGGTCGGCTCATCGGCCAGGAGAATCTTTGGCTCATTAACGATTGCGCGGGCGATGGCGACCCGCTGTTGCTCGCCTCCCGAAAGCTCCGCCGGACGGTGGCGCAGCCGCCCTGTCAGACCCAGCAAGGTGGACACTACCTCAAATCGATGAGGGTCGAATCCGTCTCCATGAATGTGCTGCGCAATGGCGATATTGCCGAAAGCATCGAGCGTAGGCAATAAGTTGAATCTTTGGAACACAAATCCGACTTTATGCCTGCGCAGACGGGTACGTTCCGCGTCACTCAATGCTGTCAGGTCGTTTCCATCGACGAGCACGCGACCCTTGGTGGCCTGAGCCAATCCCCCAATCACATACAAAAGAGTAGATTTACCACAGCCCGAGGGGCCCATCACAGCGACAAACTCCCCGGGCATGACCTCGAAATTGACTCCACGTAGCGCCGGAACCTGGACTTTCCCCGAACGATAGGTCTTCCAGAGATTTTCAGTCCTAAGTATCGGCTCCATGCACTCCCTAGAGAGATCGTCCCACTGCAACGTTTTTGTATTGTATCCGCAGCCACGGCGACAGACTAGAGATTTGCCACGAGGCACGCTTAGACGGATTATCACTCGTATGCGAGCGCTTCAATGACATCCTTGCGGCTAGCCAACCATGCGGGATAAAACGCGCCAAGCATACCACCGCCGATGGCAATGGACGATGCGCGCACGATCCAATCAGCCGTAATCAAGATGGATAAAGTGGGGAACGCCGAGAGAAAAAATGCGCGGGCGGCATAACTCAGGCCGATGCCCAATAGAATGCCCGCTCCGCAAATGACGCCGATTTCGCTGAGCAGCGCCTGAATGATGTAGATCTTGGAAGCGCCGAGCGATTTGAGCACACCTATGTCGCGCGTGCGTTCCACGACAGTGCTGTACATGGAAAGGAAAATTACGAGAAATCCTATGGCTACGGCCAGCGCGATCATGCTATGCACAAAAGCATCGAGGCCGGGAATGCTGGTCGAGGTCATGAGCGACACGAAGTCCTTCAGCGGCCGGATTTCATAACCCGGCACAATCTTCTTCATCTGGTCCATTACCGCCGCGGTATGGTCGGGGCGTGTGCACTTCAGATAAAAAATAGATGCTTTATCGCGAGCTCCCGAGAGTTCCTGCAAAGTAGCCAGCGGCACGAAGATTCGGGCGCCTTTGCCGTGTTCCACAATGCCGACGACGTGGAAATCGTGCTCCAGCAGACGAATTGTCTGTCCCGCTTGTATGTTTTTCGCTCGCGCTTGCCAGTCGTCTACCAGCACGTCATCCGGTCCCGCCATATCATGGCCCTGCAAAAACACGAAACCGCCTGAGACCGCGCGAAAGCTCTCCGGGTCAATGCCATAGATAATGTCCACGCCGCCTCCGGAATTGAACTGCAAGAGAACAGGCGCGACATATTGCACGTACTTTAATTGACGCAAACGATCGCCGATGCGTATCGGCATTGGAGCGCCATTGAATGCGAGAAATATCGACGCAGACGGCGGCTGAAGCATGATGTCCGCGCCCACGCCTTCGATCCGCTTTGCCGTTTCCTGAATCATGCCGCTGGTGAGGCCGACGATGATGATGACGAGAGCTACCTCAACGCTCACCGCGAGAATGCTGACAAGAGTTCTGAGCGGCCGGTGAAGAACGTTTGCAGCAATGACGCGGCCGATCATGGTTGTTCTTCCTGGCGCCCAGCGCCAAGGTTAACGAGCTCGGTGCCGGCGGGTTGGATCAGGCTGAACCGGTCAGCCGGTATATCAGTATTGAGAGTAAGCCGCGTGATGTTTAGCGACAGTTCATAATCCTGTTGTGGCCGAACGATATGAATAGTGCGGGGGAAGGCGAGCGCGCTCGGTGCTGAATCGCTCCGCGATGCTCCACCCGGAGCGTCCGGCTGCGGAGTTGGACTGGCCGCATCCTGCCAGTCTCTGTAAGTCACGTCTGAATCGAGCCGTCCCGCGTTTCCATAACTTTGTACCCGCGCCACATGTAAATCCGAGCGATCAAACCAGATTTTTCGAACGAGTTCCAGATTGGGGGCGCTTCCGCGTAAAACACTCAGAGCGTAATAACGCGCAGGCGGTGCGTCGACCTGCTCCAAGGCGACCGAGTCGCTATCCTTGATCGGCATCCAAAAAAGTGCATCAAGCAGGTGCTGAGGCCTGAGATTCTCAATCGGATTTTTTGTGGCTCGTTCGAGCTGTGTCGACCCAACGAGAAATTCGTTTTTCGACGGAATGAAAATGCGAAACGTTTGGCCATCGCTCACCATGTCAAAGATATTTGTCCCGATTACCGGCGCCTGCCCGATCACACGAATCAGACCTGGCTGGACGGCGAGCACGAACCCGTTGACCTGATGATACTGGTGAATCACGCCGCTATACGCTGAACCAGCGGTAGGATTCATCTGCACCGATGCATTCACTGCATGTATGGCCTCTGCCTGCCGATTGTAAGAACGCACAAGTTCGGTTTGGCTCGCATCCAATGCCGGTTGAATCGGGTGCGGCGCAGTGGCATGCTTCTCAGTGCCGGCGCACCCCATCAGCACAAGTGACAATGCCATAAATCCAAGAAAACGCAATTGAGCGCGCCCGGGCGTCACTTCTCTCTCCTTCGTCTGCGGCAAAATTTAAAAATTAACAGGCCTGCCGATATGTGGTCAACGAGGAGCCGAGCACAACGTCTAAGACGGGCGGCTAACTTCCACGTCGGCATTCTCCAGCACAGCTCTCGACCGCCGGATAACTTCGTAAGCCCAGAGTTGATTACTCAATACCGTAAGGAACCCGCCTGCGAAATCGCAGACTCCACAAAACAGATAATTCGGAAACGCGGAGTGATACGCATCGACGCCGTGAAGCGCCAGCGCTCCTTCTACCGCAGCATCGCCGGCCACGCGTGGTGAGCCGGCTCGCAGGCCGAAAGTCTCGGCTGCGAACCGCTGAAATAAAGGCTCAAGCTGAGCCTTCTTCGGCTCGGGTACAACAATCGCGTGCGCATTTGGTTCGCGGAACGCAATCCCATACCGGCCGCAAAACTCGCGCACAGGATCGATGTGAGCGAAAAAATCGATCACCCATGGCTGCCCCGCTGCAAGTGCAGGCACGACCGCCGCCCAGATGCCAGCGCCCTCGGCCGCCACAACCGGCTCGCGGCCTTCCGGTTCGATGAGTTCAAGCCCGACGGCGCGAACATCCGGCCCCAAATCGAGCGACTCGATCTCCAAACGGTAAAGCTTCTCCATTCGGTCGCGCCTACTCTTCGGCTGAAATATCCCGGCCGAACCGTTGCTGATATTCGGGAGACTGTTTGCGCAGGTCCAGCCAATCGAAGAATGCATCGGGAGTCTCAAGCCAGATTCGAAACCACTCAAGAATTTCTTGCTTTTGGTGGCGCTTATGAGGCTCGACACGGGGGTTGCGCGCGATCATTTCCGCCCTGCGCCGGCCCAGCCGAGCGACTTCCAGGACGCGCTCCGCTGCCGCGTTTTGCCCTTCCGCGCGGAACTTGCGCCAAAGTTCGTCGAGCCGCATCAGGCATATCTCAGCCTCTTCCAGCGTTGCAAAATGAAGCAGGTCGCGGAACTCCTCCTCATATTGTCCTTCAGTATCAGCGGCAGAGGAAAGAATCACGCGCAGTCCCGCGCCCGCCAGCACTTCGGTTATATAGTCCGGAGACGTTTTCCCGGACGCACCCAATTTGACAATAAGCTGCCGCCGGATCTGTTCAACTTCCGCCGGTGTGAATTTATCGAGTCCGAGGCTTTCGGCAATTTCCAAAATTGCCTGTTTTTTCGTCTCTGCGCCGTGCACACTCATCGAGGTCCCTGCGGGTCCGATGATACAGGATGCGGCTGCGGCGGAATTGCAGAAACGTTTGGTGGAGCGGCCTTACGCTGAGCGGCCAGCCGCTGGCGATAAAGAGCGACGTTGCGGTTGTGCTCGGCAAGGGTCTTGCTGAAAAAGTGGCCGCCCTCGGTGTTGGCGACGAAATACATGTAATCCGTTTGGGGCGGCGCGAGGGCGGCTCTCAATGATGCGCTGCCGGGGTTTGCAATCGGCCCCGGGGGCAGCCCGATATGCCGGTAGGTGTTGTACGGCGAGCTAAAAGGCAGGCTCCTCGCGTCGAGCGTGCCATCGTAGTCTCCCGCCAATTCCAGCGCATAGACGACCGTGGGATCACATTGCAAAGGAACGCGACGATGCAGCCGATTGAGAAATACACCGGCTACCAATGGGCGTTCTTCGGGTTTCGGTGTTTCGCGCTCCACTAAAGATGCAAGTGTCACAAGTTGCTCAACTGGCAGCCCCGACAAGTTCGGCTGTTGAGCACTGATGTCTATCCATTCCTGACGGAAGTGAGTAACCATTGCTGTAACCATCTGTTCAGCGCTGAGATGCCGCGGGAACTCATATGTTGCCGGAAAAAGAAAGCCCTCCAAGCTAGGCGCGCCTGGCACCAGGTCTCGGATCAGAGCGGGATCGCGGGCCGCAGCCAGGAAATCTTCACGGCTCGTAAGGCCCTCTCGTTGCACGAGATCCGCAATGTCAAACATCGAGAAACCCTCGGGAATAGTCAGTTCACGGACGTAAACGCGCCCATTGGCGATGGCATCGAAAACCTCGAACTCCGTGACTGGACGATCGAAGAAATATTCGCCCGCTTGCAAAGTCTTTCGCGAACGCCAACGGGATAGCGCTTCGAAAACCAGTCGGCTGCGAATGACACCTTGAGAGGCCAGCAGACGCGCCACCGCACGGCGTGATGCGCCGTGAGGGATGTCAACAAAGACGCCTTGCGATGGAAATCTCTGATACGGAACATAAAGCGACACCACAATCCACCCACCCAAGAGGGCGACGGCCAGGCAGAGAAGGATGAAGAGCCTGCGCATATGCTGTCCTAACTTGCTCCGCTTCCGCGATTTAGATAATCGCGAAGGATTACGGCGGCTGCTAATTCATCCATATGACGCCGCTTTCGACCCGATCGAGATCTGCCGGAAATTTCTGACACGTTCTGGTGCGCTTCCCAACTGCTCAGCCGCTCGTCAACAAGATCAACGGGGATGCCGAGCTGGCTGCGAATTCGCTCGGCAAATTGCCCGGCTTCCGCGGCCATTTCTCCCGCGCACCCACCGAGCTGCAACGGCCATCCGACCACGATTCGGCTAATTCCCTCGTTCCGGCAAAGGTTTCGCAGGCGCGCAAGCTCGCGCCTGGTATTTGAGCGTATCCAAGTCGCGTAAGGCTGGGCGGTTACGCGTAATGGGTCAGATATCGCGATACCCAGCCTCTTTCGACCGTAATCGACAGCCAGAACACGACTGGCTTTAGACTCAGCCACAACTCGGGACATCACCGCAGACGTCCATAATTTCAATTATAAGCCTTCGGAATGGGACGCGAGTTTTTGAATAGAACGAAGTTTCTAAGGATTACCGCTCCGATAAAACGGCTTAAACAGGCTCGACAAGTCATATGTCACTAATCTTAAGCAGGTTACACAAGAATTTGATGAGGTCAATTGTAAGCTCGCTTCTCGTAAGCTGAAAGCACCAGATCGGCGATTCGCGCGACCTGCGCCATTTCGCTGACGTCGTGAACTCGAACGATATGCGCGCCATTAAGGATAGCTGTGGTCACCGCGGCTGCCGTGCCCCATTCCCGTTTCTCCGCAGGCCAGATTTCGCGCTTCGCACCCAACGCCCAACCGATGAACATCTTTCTCGAAGGACCGACTACGATTGGATAGCCCAGACCGGCTAAGTCACGCACCCGCGCAAGTAATTCGAAATTCTGGAGATAACTCTTGCCGAAGCCAATACCCGGATCGACAAGGAGTCTCGATTGCGATATTCCTGCGCGCTTGGCCATCGCGATCGATTTTTTCAACCCTCCGAGAACGTCACGAATCACATCTCGCGCGAACGGGCCTTTGTGCATCGATCGCGGCGCTCCACGCATGTGCCCCACAACCAGCGCGACACCTCGGCTCTTCACCAGGCTGGCGATTTCAGGATCACTGCGAAGCCCGCTCACGTCATTAATAATCGTGACGCCGTTTCGCAGGCCCACATCGGCAACCGCAGCTTTCTGCGTGTCCAGCGAAATGGGAATCCGCAACTTGCCTTGCAAGCCCTCAAGCACCGGCAACACGCGGGCGATCTCTTCATCGGCGCTGATGGGATCGGCTCCCGGACGACTGGATTCACCTCCAATGTCGAGAATATCGGCTCCGGCCTCTTCCAGTTCAAAAGCACGCCGGACAGCCAGTTGTGTGTCTGGATACCGCCCGCCGATGTAAAAGCTATCTGGAGTTACGTTGAGAACGCCCATAATGAACGTGCGTTCTCCGAGAAGAAACGTACGGGAACCAAGTCGGAAACGGTAATGCAGTCTCGAAAACATAGGGGTACATCTTATGGAGATTCGGGCAATATTGCGATTCTATTGATGATGCGTTCGGGATTAAAAGCGTCGCGGCTCGCCTGGTTCGAAGAAGCCGCCGTCTTTGCTCTTCTACTGCCGCGAGGCAGGCACGTAAGCAGGCACGTAATACATTGTGCGATAGGCAAGCTGCGAGTTGGCGGGAGCATGCGCATCTTGCCGTAATTCAAGCTTCAGCTTCCGCCAGCCCGATGTTGCCCCGCCGGCTTCGGGGTAGTAGCCCAGCGTATATTCGGCGTCGAGTTTCAGCGCAATATTATGGTAGATCGCGGCGAGGCTGCCGGTTTCACTGAGAAAATAGAGTTCGCCGCCGACCTGACGCGTCAGTTCGGCAAGATAGAGTGTATAGAGCGGGATTCCCGCATTTCGGGCGGACGGTGAAATGAGCGGTTGCTCCCGATGCGAGGCAAGCCATTCGTCGGTCATGGCGTGCGGCCTGGGCTCGGTGGAAATGACGTAGAGCTCGATTCCACTGGCCGCGATCCCCCGCGTCACATCCTGAAACGTCAGCGATCTATTCGCCCCCGCTTTCGGCTCCATGCTTTCCGCATCCCAGGTTAGGCCCAGGGCACTATCCTGCCCGTCGGTCAGGAGAATCATCGCTTTCCGCCCAGCGCGTCCATTAAAAAGCCGAACCGCACTTAAATAAGCGGCCTGATAGATAAACGATCGAGAGGAGTTCGCCACCTGGGCGAGTTGAGACGAAGCAAATGCGGCATTCAGAAGGGTGCGGTCGCGCGAAAACGGCAGGAGCACCTGAGTTTCATCTGCAAACGCGACAACGGCGACTTCATCTTGAGGCTGAAGCGATTTCGCAAGCGATCGGGCGATTCCGCGCATATCCCCGAGTTGCCGGTAGATGCTCGGGCTGGCGTCAATTACAAGCGCGATGCTTGCGGGTGTCGCAGCCGCATCGAAGGAACTGATCTTCTGCTCAGCGCCGTCTTCCAACAAGCGGAAGTCGCCCTCGCTGAGGCCTCTCACGCGCGTGCCGTCGGGGGCGGTTACGGTGCACTGCACTTCAACCAGATCAACGCGCGACCGGATAACCGGCACGAGATCTTCCGGGGGTGGTTCCGGATCTTCGGCAGCCCTCACGCGCATTTCGCCCGTGACTCGATCTCGTGAGATTCGGACTTCGTGCTCGAGTATGCGAGTTTTCGGGAGTCTTGTTTTTTGCGCCCGACCGGCGACAGAGGGGGAGAGACTGATCACGATCGCCACTGCCAACAGACATGCTCGGCTGAGCCGCAGTTGGAATTTAGGGATCAAGTCCATGGCTGCACTTGCAAGTCGCACTGTTAGTTATACGAGGTTATTCCAGGTCGAAATCCCGAACGGGCTTTTCCGCAGGTCCTTCGCGCGCTTTCTTCAGTGCCTCTTCAAACTTGCGCGCCAGGACATCTTCCTTCTTGTTTTCGGCCTCCCAGGATTCACGGAACTTGTCCTCGCGACGCTTCGCCTGATCCGCCAGAATCCGCGCGGCGTCGGAGATATCCACGTCCGGAGCGGCTTTCGGGGGCGGTGTATGGGACAAAACGGTGGCTAACTGCGTATCCACAACAAGCTTCGACTGGCAGCACGGGCAGGTAACTTCGATAGGCGCCGATTTCTTAGCCATGGCCCCATTGTACGCTTTCCGCGAACCTTTGTACGCCTGCCGCAATCAGGAAAAAGAAAAAGGAGCGCCAGATGGCGCTCCTTTTTTGACGACCTATGTGAATGTTTTGTGCCGTTATCCCTTGCTGAATCCAGGGGCGGGCCTCAACTCCGGACGCGGAGCGGGCTTTGGCTCGACTCCGGGGACCGGCTGCGTCGGCGGTACCGGCGGAGCCGGTTTGGTCTTCTCCGGCAGCGGCTTGCCCTCAATCAGCAGGCGCAGTTCGGCCGCGTCAAGGACTTCGCGGTCGAGCAGGGCTTGCGCAATGCGCTCGAGTGTTTCTTTGTTGCCCTCGAGAATGTTGCGAGCCGTTTCGTACGCTCGCGTCACGATCTTGCGTACTTCGGCATCGATGTGAATCGCCGTATCTTCGGAGTAATCGCGATGCTGTGCGATTTCACGGCCGAGGAAGATGGCCTCTTCCTTCTTGCCGAAGGCAAGAGGGCCAAGTTCACTCATACCCCAGTCGCATACCATCTTTCGCGCGATATCGGTGGCTCTTTCGATATCGTTTCCCGCGCCGGTCGTAATGTGACCCAGGAAAATTTCCTCGGCAGTCCGTCCACCCATGAGCACCGTAAGCGTGCCGATAAGATAGTCTTTCGTATACGTATGTTTGTCGTCGATCGGCAGCTGCATCGTCAAACCGAGCGCCATGCCGCGGGGGATGATCGTCACCTTGTGCAACGGATCGGCGCCAGGCGTCATGGCCGCGACAAGAGCATGCCCGGCCTCATGATAGGCGGTGTTTTTCTTCTCCTCTTCAGACAGAATCATGGACTTGCGTTCCACGCCCATGAGCACTTTGTCTTTCGACATTTCGAAATCGGCCATGGTGACAAGTTTACGATTTTGCCGCGCCGCCCAAAGCGCGGCTTCGTTTACGAGGTTGGCCAGATCTGCTCCCGAAAAGCCCGGCGTGCCGCGCGAGATGACTGATAGGTCGACGTCGTCTGCGATGGGAACCTTGCGAGTGTGCACCCGCAAGATCTCCTCGCGACCCTTGATATCCGGACGAGGCACGACAACGCGCCGGTCAAATCGGCCCGGGCGTAGAAGCGCCGGATCGAGTACATCCGGCCGGTTCGTAGCCGCAATGAGGATCACGCCTTCATTGGATTCGAAGCCATCCATCTCCACCAGCAACGCGTTCAGCGTTTGCTCGCGTTCGTCGTGACCGCCGCCAAGCCCCGCGCCGCGATGCCGCCCAACCGCGTCGATTTCATCGATGAAGATGATACAGGGGGCATTCTTCTTGCCTTGTTCGAATAGATCACGCACGCGGCTCGCGCCCACACCCACAAACATTTCCACGAAATCGGAACCGGAAATCGAGAAAAACGGAACGTTGGCCTCGCCTGCAATGGCGCGCGCCAATAGGGTTTTGCCTGTTCCTGGAGGTCCTACCAGCAAAACGCCCTTGGGAATGCGCCCGCCGAGCTTTTGGAATTTCTGCGGATCTTTCAGAAACTCGATAATTTCCTGTAACTCTTCCTTGGCTTCGTCGATTCCAGCAACGTCCTTGAACGTAGCTTTCTTCTGCTGTGCGGTCAGCAGACGAGCCCGGGACTTGCCAAAGCTCAGCGCCTTGTTTCCGCCCGCCTGCATTTGCCGCATCATCACGATCCAGAAGCCGACCAGGAGGAATAGCGGCGCAGCCGTCAGCAGGAAGTTGATCCAGTCCGCGCGGGTGACTTCCTTAACATTTATCAGAACGCCCTTGTCGCGCAGTTCTTTGGTGAGGTCGGGAGCGGCTTCCTTGAAGATCGTCACCCGGAACTTCTTTGCGGGTTCGCGCCATTCGCCCTCGATTTCGTAGCTATTCGGAGAGAGATACAGCGTGACTTCTTTTACATTACCACGGTCCACCTGGCTCATGAATTCGCTGTAGCTGGGCTCTTCCTGGCGCGCAGACTGGCCGCTCGCCGATACCATGCGCCAAAGGACGACGCACAGCAGGATGATAAACATCCAGAAAAGTATGGTTTTTGCCGTGGAACTGGAATTCACGCGCTGCCTCTTTCTTTCCTTACTGTTACTGGTACCCCGCTCATGCCCACGCGGCGTGCCCGCCTGGGCTGCACACCCACGTACGGCACGTTACGATACCATCCCCTGCTCCCCGCAAGGCCGTATCCCGCTAGATATTTAGATGCCGCTGCGAAGCAAAAGTAATCAGGCTTCAGATCGACTCTTCGTTCCGAAGGCTTATCGAAAAGCGCTGCTAACCTCAATGAGCGAGGCCGTGTTTCCTGAAGCCGCTTCATTAAGAAATCCTGTGTCAGTCCGGACTGCACCACCGCATCGACTACCAGCACATCTCGATTTTCCAACCTGGGAGACCGACTGAAACTGATCTCGCGGCGGTCATAGCCGCTGAACTGGAGATCACGAATCTCTGCCCAGACAAAATGGCAAACCACCGGGCATGTGATCCGCCGGATCAGGTCTGCCGCGAAAACGAATGCGCTATCCAGCACAATCACCACATCCAGCGTGCGGTCCTGATAGTCTCGCGAGATCAGTTTCCCCAAAGCCGTTACGCGTTTAGCCAGTTGCTGAGCCGTATAAACGGGCTCCAGGGCTGGTTTCAAAGATCCTCCTCCCCGATAACTACTCCCATGCGAGTTGCCGGGCGGGTGGCAAACTCCGCCGCTACCGGCAACCCCCTCACCCATACCAATACATCACCGCCGCTTGTTAGGACGGGCCAGCCAGCCCGTTCGCGCAGCGCCACACGCTTGATCCTCAGAAAGTGCTTTAGCTTACGGGAGCTGCGCCGCCCCTTCGGCCTGAAGGAATCTCCGGGTTGCCAGTTGCGCAGAACCAAAGGCGGGTGAAGCAGGTCCCTGTCTAATGTGTTCTCTGTATCAGTGTCGCTCCGCGAAGAGTGCCAGTCAACCACTTTCAAATGAAAGCGTCTCCTGATTTCTGGCACTGCGACGACCGTCGAATCACCCGAATTTCCGAGTGTCACAGTGCGTGAGAATTCCGAGATCACGACCGGTTTTCCGAAAGCATTTACACGCACGTCCTGTCTCGGCAGATAAAATTGGAGTAAATCGAAATTTCTCTCCACGATAACGCCAGGCAATTCCAGTCGCGAGCCACTCTTCCCGAAGCGTGCCAGATGAACCACGCGGTCAACGTGGCCGGCGGTCCACTGGCGTCGATCACCGCGCAATTCGTCAACAATGCCGCGCACGAGGCGCCGGGTTACGGCGAGCCGAGCGTCTTTGGACATATCACCATTCGTCCAATCCGCGGATAACGGGTTCAGCAGGTCCGCACACCGGATTTGAATTTGCCCTTCCGCTCGCTTGAGGAATGCGCCCAGCCGCGCCTCAGTCAGTGCCTTCCAGAACGCGTCGTCCTCCCGAGCCATGCTCGCCAGCCTGCTGAGGTGGCCAACTATGGCCGGGCTGGTCTCCCGCTGCAAATGGGGGAGCACATCGTGTCGCAGCCTGGAGCGCAGCCGGGAACGGTCGCAATTGGTTGCGTCTTCCCGCCACTCCTGTCTCAAATTTCTCAAATATTCGCGCAGTTCGTGGCGCCTTACCTCCAGAAGCGGGCGCACGACTTTGCCGTTTACGGGGAAAATCGCGCTAAGACCTGTAGGTCCCGTACCTCTCACGATTCGCGCCAGCACCGTTTCGGCCTGATCATCCATTGTATGCGCCACCGCGACACAATCGATGCGAGCCTCCCTAATAAGGCAATCAAAGAAGCCATACCGCAGCCGCCGCGCCGCATCTTCGACGTTCCAGCGCTGTACCCGCGCAACGGCCGCCACATCTTCGCAGCCGCAAAGAAAGGGAAGTTCGAACCGGCGAGCGAGCGCTGCGACAAATTGTTCATCCCGATCGGATTCCGGGCCCCGCAAGCGGTGGTTGAAATGCACTACGGTCAAGCGAATGCCTTCCTGCCGGCGGAGTTCCTTCAGAATCGAAAGCAGCGCAACCGAGTCCGAGCCACCCGAGACGGCTACTCCGACATGATCGCCCGGCCGCCACATGTTGTGGCACGAGACAGCGTCACAGACTCTCTGGATCAGGTTGCCGGACACGTTTTATCTTCTGGGGGAGGGCACTATTGATAGACTCCGGTTCGGGGAATTTAGTTCCCGACCGCTCGATCAGATATGCCGTGATCTTTGAATCATGGGCGGCTGATCTGGGGTGGTGACAAGGGCAAGTCCCAACGCGGAACGGCGACTCAGCGGAACTGGTGGCGGGGGAGGGTTTCGAACCCTCGACCTTGGCGTTATGAGTGCCACGCTCTGACCAACTGAGCTACCCCGCCTGCAGAAGGTGTAATTTTATACTCGCGTTGCACGTTCCACAATTCACCCTTTGTCGGCTTTGTTAGTGCGGTGCGATCAAACCCACTCGCCGGAGCGCATCACCGGCTCGCTTCTGCCGGACGCAGTAATTCCGTCCACGTCAATCCGACTTGATCCGATCATCCAGTCCACGTGAATCAGGCTGTTGTTCGCGCCGCGTGATGCCAGTTGCTCCTGGTTCAGCTTCTCGCCGTCTTTGAAACACATGCTGTATGCCTGCCCAAGCGCTATGTGGCAGGCTGCGTTTTCGTCAAACAGCGTATTCATAAACAGCAATCCGCTCGACGCGATCGGCGATGAATGCGGCACCAGGGAAACTTCGCCAAGATGCCGCGCTCCTTCATCGGTTGCGATCATCTGCTGCAAAACTTCGTCACCCCGTGCGGCATGAGCCTCGATAATGCAACCGGACTCAAAGCGCACGGAGATTCCATCGATAATTGTGCCTTGATGCGAGAGCGGTTTGGTGCTGGTCACACGTCCTTCGACACGCTCCTTGTGAGGCGTTGTGAAGACCTCCTCGGTCGGCATATTTGGGATACAGTACAATCCGTTTCGCGCCGTGCTGCCGCCGCCCAGCCAAAGGTGATCATCGGCCAAACCAACCCGCAGATCAGTGCCTGGTCCGTAAAAATGCAGCGCCGAATAGCGCTTGTCATTCAACCGGTCTGCACGTGAATGGAGGCTGGCGTCGTGTTTTTTCCACGCCATAACAGCATCCTGCTTGTCCGCACGGGAGGCAGCAAAGATCGCCTGCCATAAGCGGGAAAGGGCTTCATCGCGTGGCAGGCTGGGGAAAACGGCCGCGGCCCACGCCGGGGTTGCGCACGCCACGATAGTCCAGTTGATCTCGTGGCGCGTAATCAGCTCGAGTGCAGGGCGATACGCTTTCGAAGTAGCCCGATTGACGCGGCTCACTTTCTCCGGATCTTCCTGGGATAGCAAAGATGGATTATTCCCCGTAATTGCGAGGCGTGCGGCACCGCTCCTGAACGCCTGGCCCATCGCTTCGTAGAGCCATGCCGGAGCAATGTCGAAGCTCGATTCACGACCGTACCGAAATCGAAGCAGCGTTGACTCCTCATCCGTAAACAGCGTCGTGACGAGAGAGGCGCCGGCTTTGTAGGCGTATTCGGTAATACGGCGCGCCAATGGAAGGGAATCGAGTGTGGCGGTCATCACAATTTCCTGGCCGGGCGCGAGTCCTAGTCCGACCCGTACCGCCACTTCGGCCAAGCGGTCGAGGTTTTGTTCGAATACTGATTGCGGAAGCTGCCCTGCTGCGGAGGCCGTTTGTGAGCTCATAAACCCATTATCACACCGCCGACGCCGTATGACAGCACGGACGAAAACGAGCGGTGAAGTGGCGCAAAAAGGGTGCCTGATACGTGATTTCGAGACCTGAGATCTCCGCGCGGCGGCGCCAGACCTCCAGGATCACCTCCACCACATAATCGATATGGCTCTGTGTGTACACGCGGCGCGGAATCGCCAGCCGCACCAGGTCCATTGTGGCATGCTCCCCGAACATTAACGTCCCGATTTCGACGGAGCGAATACCGCCCTCGACGTATAGGCGGGCAGCGAGAGCCACCCCGGGCAATTGAACCGGCGGAATGTGCGGCAGAAAGGCTCTGGCATCGATATAGATGGCGTGTCCACCCGGAGGCTGAACGATGGGAACGCCTTCGCGCGAGATGTGCTCACCAAGATACGCGGTCGAAGCGATTCGGTAACTGAGATAGTCCTCATCCAGCGCCTCGTTCAAACCAACGGCGATCGCCTCCAGGTCGCGGCCGGCCAAGCCTCCGTACGTCGGAAAACCTTCCGTTAGAATCAGCAGGTTCTTCTCTTGTTGTGCCAGAGCATCGTCGTTCGTCCCCAGGAATCCGCCGATATTTGCCAAGCCATCTTTTTTCGCGGACATCGTACACCCATCGGCGTGAGAGAAAATCTCTCGCACAATGTCGATCGGAGTTTTATGGGCGTAGCCTGGCTCGCGCAGCTTGATGAAATACGCGTTCTCCGCAAACCGGCACGCATCAAGGTAGAGGGGAATACCATGCCGAGCGCAAACTTCCTTCACTGCGCGAATATTGCTCATGGAAACAGGCTGCCCGCCGCCGGAATTATTCGTGACTGTCAGCATGACGAGAGGAACTCGCTCGCGCCCTTCGCGCTCGATTAATGCCATTAATCGGGTCACGTCCATGTTTCCCTTGAATGGGTGCAGCAAAGCTGGCTCGTGCGCCTCGGGAATCGGCAGATCTACGGCCTGCGCGCCGCAAAATTCAATGTTGGCGCGTGTCGTATCGAAATGCGTGTTGTTTGGAATGATATTTCCCTTGCGGCACATCACGCCAAAGAGAATGCGTTCTGCGGCCCGTCCCTGATGTGTGGGGATAATGTGCCGAAATCCAAAGATATTTTGGGCCGAACTCCGAAACCGTTCGAAACTCGGTGAACCCGCGTAGGATTCATCCCCGCGCATCATCGCCGCCCACTGTTCGGTAGACATTGCAGCTGTTCCCGAATCGGTGAGCAAATCGATCAGGATAGCGTCGGAAGGAATCAAGAACAGGTTGTAGCCGGCGATTTCCAGCAGCCGGCGGCGCTCTTCAGGCGTCGTGCGCCGGATCGGCTCAACACTCTTGATCCGAAAGGGCTCGATAATTGTTTTCGGCATCAGTTCCCTCCGTCAGCAAGGTTCAATTAATTCGACGCTGACACCGCGCCCCAAGCAAAGCCATTACAAATAGTCCCTGCGGAAAAGAGCCTAAACGATTCCAACTAATTACGGTTAACGCCTCCGCTACGCCAGTACCTTATGCCCACCAAAGCGCCTAAAGCCCATAGGTAAACTAACCTGAACTGAAGCCTTCGACCATGCAACAGATTGGCAGATACGAGATCGTTGAGGAGATCGGCCGCGGCGCCATGGGTGTGGTTTTCAAGGGCCGTGATCCCCTCATTGGACGCGCCGTCGCCGTGAAGACCATCACCTCAGGTGTGGCCGAGAGCAGTGATCTGCTCGAAAGGTTTTACCGCGAGGCTCGCGCTGCCGGCGGCCTGCAACATCCCAATATTGTAACAATTTACGAGATGGCGGAGTCCGGCGGTGCTCCCTTTATTGCCATGGAGTATTTGGAAGGGGAGAGCCTGGAAAAGCTCATCTCCCGAAAGCCGACGCTGCCGCTTAGCACGAAATTGGATTACATCGTGCAGGCCTGTCGCGCCCTCGATTTCGCGCATCGACGGGGTGTCATCCACCGCGATGTCAAGCCCGCCAATATCGTGGTCACGCGCGAGGGAATTGTCAAAGTAGTGGACTTCGGAATCGCTCGCTTAGCCGACAACTCAAAAACTCAGACGGGTACTCTGCTCGGCACGCTCGCCTATATGTCTCCTGAGCAGCTTCGCGGGCAACCCGGAGATGCGAGTTGCGACATTTGGGCCATGGGGGTCGTCCTCTACGAATTGCTCGCTTATCAGCGACCGTTCACTGGGGATAACCACGCGGCCGTTCTCCTGAGTATTCTTCAGGACGACCCGCCCTCAATTCAGCAACTTGTGCGCGAATGCCCGCCCCACCTGGAACGGTTCGTTTGGCGCGTGCTGCTCAAGAACGAGAAGGAACGCTACCGGACGATGGCGGAACTGCTCAAAGAGCTGGAAAGCATTTCGGCGGCGCTGCCGCAAGGAGTTTCTGCCGCGCCGAGCGCCAGGACTGTTGCTGTGCGCAAGCACCCGGAAAAACCTGCGGCGACACAACGCCTCGATATGCAAGCGGTGCATGAGGCGGAAAAGGTGCGTACCTCCAGCGCTGCACCGCGGCCCGGGGGAAGCGCACAGCGTGCCAACAGTCCTCTTGCTACACCAATCCAGAATGCAACGCCGACGCCGAAGAGCAACGCAGTTGGTGATATCCGGGGGAATCGGCAGCAACACACCGCGCCTGGGCGGGTTGTGGGTCCCCGAAAAGCTCGTTTCAGCACCAAAACAGTCGTTTTTTCTGCGGCGGTCGGATTGCTTGTGCTTGCATTGGCAGCTGTTCGACAGCACAGGCTCGCATCCGCCACAACAGCTTCGGCTCTCAGTGCGCCGTTCTCGCCCTCCGCACCTTCCCGGCCAGCACAGTTGTCTGCACCTGCTGCGCCTGCACCGGCTCTTCCAACACTGGCGCCTACGCCCATCTCTGCCTCCCCTTCCGAACCTTCGGCGCCTTCGGTCGAACAACAGCAGCGCCAGCTTATCGAGTTCGCGCATCAAGCCGCCGACGCACACGATTTCACAACCGCGCGTGCTCGTTTGGACCAAGCCGGCAAACTCAACGGTCCCTTGAATTCGCTCATTCCCGATTTGACGCGCCAGTTCAACGAGGGCGCCTACGACGCGGAACTGAAGAAAGCCGCGGCCCAGGCGCAGGCGCTCTGGGACCAGGGGATAGCCGAACTGCAAAACGACCGCCTCGATGACGCGGAAAAATCTTTTCGCGAACTCCTCGTTTTGCCTGCTGGAGGCCACCACTGGGCCGATGCTGAGCGCTATGTCGACCAATTGATCCCCCAACATCGGTTGGAGCAGCAACTTTGGATCGAAGCCCGCATGGAAGCCAGTTCGCCCGAGCGTGGGCATGTGCTCAAGGAAATCAAAGCGCTGGACGAGGTTATGGCCGCGGGTGGCACCCACGAACAGCAGGCCCGTCAGATGCGCGATGCGGCGATCCGGGAGATCGTGCGCGAGAATGCCCGCAGAAACGGAACGGTCGATCCTACCCTGTCGCCCGGCTATGAAGGCCATCTGGCTCAGCTTGAAACTCAGTTTGGCGATCTGGCCGCACGGGGCGATGCCGCGGCTTTGGAAGGGCTGCGAGAGTTGCGGTCCGAGTTCAAGAATCTGGCGGACGCGGGAGGGCCTCTTGCGATGGACGCGAGGGATTACATCAATAACGTCATACCGAAAGCTGAAAAACAGATTGAAGACAATCTGGCCGCCGACGCTTCGAACTTGTCTGCGAATGCCGAATACGAGCGCGCCGCTAAAGATTTCGATCGTGCGTTAGCCACCCAAAACACATCCGTCCTTCACGGGCGCGTTCTTTCGGCTTTTCAGCAGATTGCAGACTCCGGCGGCATCAGGGCAAAAGAAGCCGACCGTTATGTGCATGTTCTGATTCCTGCAGCACTAAAAAAGACGAACCCTCAGCAGACGCAATGAGTTCAATAACGCAAACCTTGAGCTTTCCAGCAAACGCGAAGCAGCGTCGATGCGAGGTGGCTGCCTTCTCCGACAAGGGGCGTGTTCGTCCGATTAATGAAGATAGTTACCGCATTTCTCGCGAACACAATGTGTTTGTGCTCTCCGACGGTTTGGGCGGTGCTGCTAAAGGCGAAGTCGCCAGCGCGATAGCAGTGGAAACGGTTATTGCGGCGCTGAACGAGAATGGCATCGCAGGCGATGCAAGTGGTAACGGCAACGAGAAGAATGAATTGTCTGGAGAGACACAATCGCTCGTACATGCGATCAAGCGGGCGAACCAAAAAATCCACGAAGAAGGCATACGGGACCCCGCATGCCACGGAATGGGCGCAACCATCGTCGCGGCGCGAATCCGTGGCAATCGGCTAAGCCTCGTCCACGTAGGTGACAGTAGGGCCTACTTGCTGCGCTCCGAAAGACTCGAGCAATTGACAGCCGACCACTCCCTGGTCGCCGAGCAGGTTCGCCGGGGGCTCATGACCATCGAGCAAGCAGCCGCCAGCGAGCTCCAAAGTGTGCTGACGCGCGCCCTGGGAACGGAAGAAAACGTGGAAGTAGACGCTGATGAGATTGAATTGTTTCCGCGTGACTGTCTCCTGCTTTGTTCCGACGGCTTGACGCGCATGGTGCCCGAAACCGAAATTGCGATGATTCTATTGGAAGCTCCTGATGTCGCATCAGCCGCCGAGCGCCTGGTTAACCGCGCCAATGAATACGGCGGGTTGGATAACGTCACCGTAATGGTCATCCGTGTGCACAAGTCGAGAAAATGGTTTTCAAAGATCGTCCCTTGGTTCAGCGCGAATTTAACTTGATTTTTCGGAGGACGGAATATGCCTGTACTGGTAGTGAAGTTTGAGGGTTCGGTTTTGCAAAAGGTCGCGGTAAATGGAGGCGCGATTACGATTGGGCGAAGCCCGGATAACTCCATTCCCATCGATAATCTTGCGGTTTCCAGCCATCACGCTGAAATTAAGTCGGAACAGGGTCGTCTCGTCATCGAGGACCTCAATAGCCTGAATGGAACGTTTGTGAATAGCCAGCGAGTAAAACGCAGCACCCTGAAAGATGGTGACGTAGTTTCTATTGGGAAACATACCATTCAGGTGGACGAAAAGGCGACGGAGCTGCCGGCTGATGCAAACCGGCCCGCGCCGGCTGCAAAGTCCAGGTCCAGTGTCGAGGAAACGTTCATTCTCGATACCGAAAAGCGTCGCAAGCTGATGCAGGAAATGGCGGCAGCCGGCGAACGCTCGCAAATCACGCCGTCGCGCGTGAAAGTCGCAACTCTGGTTCGTATCAAAGGACCGATCGAACAAGCCGAGTATCCGCTTACGGGCAAGCTGACCGTGATCGGAAAATCGGAGATGGCTACCGTCCGCTTGCAGGGCTGGTTCAAGCCCAAAATGGCCGCGCAGATCAATCGCCGCGACGACGGCTATTACCTCGGTCGTGGCGACCGTGTCCCCACGATTAATGGCAGCCACATCGGCGCACCGACACTGCTTTCCGATGGAGATCTCATCGAGATCTGTGGCGTTCAACTCAGATTCACTATCAAGGAATAACGCCGTGACGGCAGCCGACTCAGGCCTTGAGACGAGTGACTCTGTTTATCACCGGCACCTCAAGCCCAAAGGAGCGACACCGCTGTGGCTGGGAAAAGAAAATGGAGTGGCAGCGTAAAAACCGATTCCACTCATCCACCCTCGGGGTTATTTAACAAGGACGCGGCCACCATTGCCCGAACGCTCGCCTCGAAAAAAGTGTCGCCCAAAGGACCCGGCTCCGGCATGCGCATGCTAACGTTCTACATCAATCGGGCTGGTCGCAATCTCAGCGCGCACAGGCGCGCTGTGTTGCACAAAGCCAAAGCGCTGCTTTCCGAACGCGCCCGCCCAGCCAAGCGGAGGCACAAGAGCAAGAACTCTTAAAACGCCGCTGGCTTCATTTTCCCGCTTTCTTCGCAAAGATGCTCCTGGCGTACCCCTTTCGGAGCAATGCCGCGAATAAACCCAAGCCGCAACTGACAAGGGCAACTACAATAATCATCTGGCCCAGACCTGCCCAGGCCAAATTCAGCGCACTATGCAGGATCAACCGCCCAACAAGCATCCGACCGACTGGCGGCATTCGCTGGCGAGTTATACAGACCGGCACGTGCTCCAGGTACTCGCGCTCGGCTTTTCCAGCGGGCTGCCGATGATGCTCACGTATCTGACGCTTTCCGCCTGGCTCGCAACAGCGGGGATCAAGCGATCCGCGATCGGAGCTTTCGCGTTAACCAGCAGTTTTTATGCGCTGAAATTTCTCTGGTCGCCGCTGATTGACCGTCTTCCGCCGCCGATCCCTTGGGGGCGCCGGCGCGGGTGGGGTTTGACTCTGCAAGTTGGCTTGGTGGCGGCGATTCTGGCGTTAGGATCCACGGATCCAAGACGAAGTCTGGGCACGATGGCCATTCTCGCCGGGGTGGTGGCCTTCCTTTCCGCAAGCCAGGATATCGTGATCGACGCCTGGCGAATCGAAATTCTCCCCCTAGAGCTTCAGGGCCCCGGCGCGGCAATGATACAGGCGGGCTACTACCTGGGAATGCTGGCGTCAGGCGCCGGTGCCCTGGTCATCGCAGCGCGATTCGGCTGGTTCGCGGCCTACGGAATCATGGCCGCCCTGCTCGCAGTCAGTATGCTCACCTTTGTGCTCGGACCCGAGCCTGACGTGTCACCGAAAGCTTCTAATCGTCCGCGAGCCGGCCAAACAACCGCATGGAAAACGATCGAGGAGTGGTTCGCGACAGCAGTAATCGGTCCGTTTTCGGATTTTATGCGGCGTCCCTATTGGCTTCTCATCCTGCTGGTGATTCTCGACTATAAGCTGGGGGAGGGCATGGCGGCAGTGATGTCAACGCCGCTGTATATCGCTGTGGGTTTTACCCTGAACGAAATTGCCGTGATCTCGAAGCTGTTCGGTCCGTTCACGGTTATTGTCGGCGCCTTGGTGGGTGGAATCGTTACCGTGCGGTTTGGACTTCTCCGCTCGCTGATTATCTGCGGAATTATTCAAGCTCTTGGGAATTTGACGTATGTGCTGCAGGCTGTGGGCGGCCATAAAATCGCGTATCTCGCGTTCTGCGTCACAGCACAAAATGTGACTACGGGCATGGCCGGCACCGCTCTGGTCAGCTATATCTCCAGTCTGTGTTCGTCCGAATTTACGGCGACTCAATACGCACTCCTCGCTTCCCTGGCCTTGCTTGGACGGACAGTTGTGGGATCAACTGGCGGAGCGCTTTCTGAAGCGATCGGTTGGGTACCGTTTTTCCTGCTGACCACAGTAGCGTCTCTACCTGCGCTTGTTCTCGTGTGGTGGATCGATCGCCGAGGATCCACTCAATCCGACCGGCCCCCGACAGTGGCTTCTTTAGCCGGCGAGAGAAATGCTTGATGCAGTTGGAGCATTAGACAAATTTCGGCGTGACGTGCTTGCGGTCTTACGAAATGAGGGATATAAGTGCGCCTCCGGCTCATTCGACCTCGATATTCCGCGCAGATATGCTGTTCAGGAGGAACGGTCGTGTCATTTGTTGAGCGGCGTCGTGCTCATCGTTTTGAGATCCAGTCGCCTCTGCTCGTCCGTTGGAAAGATGGCGCTCAGGCGCGCGAAGCTTTGACCGTATCCGAAGATCTCAGCTCAAACGGCATCTATTTCGTGCTTCCCGAAGGCATTAAAGATGGCACGTCGGTGGAAGTGGAAATGACCCTACCGAACCAGATCACGCTTGCCGGGCCCGTTCGGGTGCGTTGTTTGGGACGAATTCAGCGCTGCGAGCCGACCGAAGGTGCAAAATCAGGGATGGCTGCTGCCATCGAAAAATACGAATTTTTGCCCGCGGATGAAAACTCGCCGGAACATGACTCGCCTGCAAAACTGAAGCGTTAATCAAAAAAACATGGCAATCGCCGGCCGAGTCGGAACCCTGGAAACATCAGTCGATGTGTTAAAGATGCTTTTCGAACGGCGCTTCCGCTCGCCTGCCGTTCGCATTCAGGCATTGGATAGCCGTTTGAGCGGTTCGGGGCGGAAGCTTCTGCGGCTATCAGGTGGAGGGCTCACGGCCATTGGGGTTCTTTACGACATTCGCGAAGAAAACATTGCCTTCGTTGCATTCTCGAAGCATTTTCGCTCTCGCGGGCTTCCCGTTGCTGAAATTTACGGCTCTGACCTGGAGCGCGGCGCCTATCTCGAAGAAGATCTGGGCGACACGACGCTTTTCGATGTCCTCTCGGCCAATCGCGTCGGCGAAAATATAGCTGCGCGCGTGATTGAAGCATATCGCAAAGTTGTAGCTGTTTTGCCGCGATTCCAGGTCGAAGCCGGCCGCAGCCTCGATTACAGTGTTTGTTACCCGCGTGCGAGCTTTGATCGCCAGTCGATCGCCTGGGACCTAAATTATTTTAAATACTATTTTCTGCGATTAGCTGGAGTTCCCTTCAACGAGCAGGCACTGGAAGATGATTTCGGACGCTTGACCGATTTTCTGTTGCAAGCCGATTCCGAGTATTTTCTTTACCGGGATTTCCAGTCCCGGAACATCATGTTGCAGCAGGATGAGCCGTGGTTTGTCGATTATCAGGGCGGGCGTAGAGGCGCCCTGCAATACGATGTAGCCTCGCTGTTATTCGACGCCAAGGCGGACCTGCCACCCCAGCTGCGGGGGCACCTGCTGGCCGAATATCTGGGGCATGTCTCTAAATTCATCGATCTCAAACGCGACGTCTTCATGCGCTATTACTATGCGTATGTTTACGTCCGCCTTATGCAAGCCATGGGCGCTTATGGTTTCCGCGGATTTTATGAACAGAAGACGCATTTTCTGCAAAGCGTCCCGTATGCGCTGAAAAGCCTTCATTGGTTGTTGGACAACGTGGAATTACCAATTCCCCTGCCCACGCTGATGGTCGCGTTCCGGGCAATGTTGAGTTCCGAGAAACTGCTGGCCGGCTCGCCCGCGGCGGGATTTGTCTCCGATACTCAAAATCTAGCCGTCCAGGTCTTCAGCTTCTCGTTTCACCGAACTGCCCCGAAAGATGAGACGGGAAACGGAGGCGGATTCGTTTTCGATGCTCGCAGTCTACCGAATCCCGGCCGCGAAGAACGTTTCAGATCGTTAACCGGCAAGGATGCTCCGGTCGTCGACTATCTCAGCCGCGATCCGACCGTACGCCAGTTCCTGGCGAACGCGATCGCACTGGTCGATTCGAGCCTGACCAATTATCAGAGCCGCGGATTCAAGAATCTCATGGTTTCGTTTGGCTGTACCGGCGGCCAGCATCGTTCCGTGTTTCTTGCGGAAGAATTGGCGAAACATTTGCGCTCACGTAATGGCGTGAACGTCCTCGTCCGTCACCTGGAACTCGAAAAGCAGGGCAAATGAAAGCCATGATTTTCGCCGCGGGCCTGGGCACGCGCTTGCGGCCACTGACGGACAACCGCCCCAAGGCGCTCGTGGAGATCGCGGGCCGCACACTTCTCGAGATCACGCTCGCTCGCCTGAACTCCTTCGGCATTCGCGACGTAATCGTCAACGTGCATCACTTCGCCGGAATGATCGTCGACTACCTGAAATCGAACGATAACTTCGGCATGCGCATCGAGATTTCGCGCGAAGACGACCTATTGCTTGATACCGGTGGTGGCCTGAAGAAAGCCGCCTGGTTTTTCCTGAACGATTCCGCAAACGAGCCATTCATCCTGCACAACGTGGACGTTATTAGCACGATCGATCTTGACCGTATGGCCCGATTTCACGTCGAGAATCGCGCTTTGGCGACCTTGGCGGTTCAGGATCGAAAGAGCACGCGACACTTGCTGTTTGACAAAGATTTGCAGCTTTGCGGCCGCGACACCACTACGGAACGAGAACGCGAGCCGTTTCGAACTTCGCCTGACCTGACGCCGCTCGCCTTCTCGGGCATTCACGTGATTTCGCCGCGGTTGCTTCCAATGATTACTGAGGAGGGTGTGTTCTCAATCATTGGGCCCTATGTGCGCCTCGCGGCTGGCGGAGAAAGGATTGTCGCGTTTCGGGCTGACGAGTATCAGTGGCGCGACGTCGGCAGGTTAGATGACGTGAAACGCGCCGATGAGGATGCGCGGCTTATCAAACAGATCGTGTAATTGCGTGCGCACACCAAACAAATGCGCGCGAATCCACATGCAAGCTGGGCTAGGCGCCACTTCTTCCCTTTGTGTCGCGTGCCGCGCCCGGCCGCGCGCCTCGGCAAGTAAATACGAACGCCGGCGGCAGATTCCGCCACGTTATGCTGCGTTGCACGGAACGAAAATACCGATTCAGCAGTGCGTACATATCGAATTTGCTGAGCTGCCGATCCCGCAACTGCAGCCCGTGCAGATATTGATATTGGGTAAACGTGCCTTTTTTCTTCAGGCGAATACTGATTTCGCTTAGAAGCGCATGTCTCTGCAGGTCCGACATTAAACCCATGGCTAAGGATGAAAGGATGGCGTCGACGTGCCTGTAGCCGCGCTGGTTCAATTCCCGCGCCAGTTCTTCCGCAGGCGCATGAATGACGACGAGCCGCGGATCAGCAATACTCGAGTCTAAATGCCGCGCGAATCGATCATTGATCTCAAATGCCAGCAATGTTGCGTCACGAGGAAGCGTCTCCAGCAACGCACGCGTCATAACTCCGGTGCCCGGGCCAAGCTCGATGACTACGCGCGCGTTCTCCAAAGGAAGCGGCCGCAACATCGCCCGGGTCAGATAACGCGAACTCGGCGCGATTGCGCCGACGGTGCCGAAATCGGCAAGAGCTTCGGCCACAAATTCCGCTGGATTCATTTGCCTAATTCTTTCGCCCTAGTCCAGATTAACTCATCATCCGGCAACCGCAAACAAGTTGATTCTTTTTTAGGAAGTTGCCCGCTAACGCCGTTGGGCGCAAAAGCGCTGCTCTAAGCTTTTACTCCTCTGCGCCAGAAGCTATGCTTAAGCGCGATTGATTGCTCCTGTTACAGCCTATTTCTACATTTTCTTTTGAAACTGCGCGATCCCGGTGTAGAAAGCTATCTTGTTTTTCCGACTGGTGCGCAAGCTGAAGAAGCGCCGCCCGGGGAGGGTTCATGTTCCAGTCCAAAGCTTTGCTGAGAACTGGCCGTGTTTTCGTTATGACCGCTGTTGTTTTGGCTATGGCGGCTCGGGCGCTGCCCCAGACGCGCCGTCCTGAAGCCGGGCCATTCGATCCCGCAAAACTCCAGACGCAGTACCCGCCTGATGAAGGCGTCGCGATCCGTGCCGGCCATCTGTTTGATTCGCGATCAGGAACGATGCTGGCGAATCAGGTGATCGTCGTTAAGGGCGACCGAATCGCTGACGTAGGCGCCGCCGAAAAAGTACCGATTCCGCAAGGGGCCAGAGTAATCGATCTCAGCCGCGCCACCGTGCTGCCCGGCTTAATTGATCGCCACGTTCACCTGTTTCAGGATCCGGAGCCGAACGAAGCGCGTGCCGCGTACATCGGCCTAAACTATGCGCTCGCCGATCTATACGCCGGCTTCACTACCCTGCAAGACCAGGGCTCTGCCTATACTTATGCAGGAGTCGAGTTGCGCGACGCAATCAACAGAGGCCAATTGTTGGGACCGCGGCTCCAGTTAGCTGGGCCCCAAATCGATCCCCGAGGCGTAACCTACTATCCTGCTCCTTCCTCACCCACCCCGTTTGGGTACGGTCCAGGCGACCCGGTTTGGCAACTCATCAGTAATGTCAACTCGCCCTGGCTCGCCCGCGCGGCGGTGCGAGAACGCTCTCACTACGGGGTCGATTGGATAAAGATTTACGAGACCGAAGATTATGAGGGCGGCGGCTATCCCGAACCACATGGCTCCGGCGCATTTAAACCAGATGGCACCATGATCAACGTACCGTCGCTCACATTGGAAGAGAATCAAGCCATTGTTGACGAAGCGCATCGCCGCGGCTTAAAGGTCTCTTGCCACGCGTACGGTGGAGAAGGACTGCGCAATTGCCTCGAATCTGGAGTCGACCTGCCTATGCACCTCACTGTAAGCATCACTAATAAACCAGGTCTCGATGACGAAACCATCCGCCTGCTCAAAAAGCCGCAGAGTGACGGCTCCATTCGCGCCGTCAATCAGACGTTATGGGATCTGATGGGCGACCTCGAAGTGCGCGATCTCAAGGCCACCGGCGGCAAGACCACTCGTTTGCGGCTCACTGAACTCAGCTTCAAGCGCCTCATCGCTGCCGGTGTGAAGGAGGTTTTTGGCAGCGGCGCATATACGGTTGGCCATGGCGTGCAGGCATTTCAGTTTGAATATTACGTAAAATGGGGCATGACTCCCGCTCAAGCTTTGCAAACCGCCACCAGCACTGCCGCCGAAACCTTGAACTATGATCTGGGCAAGCAGGTCGGCATTGTTGAAAAGGGCAGGTTTGCCGATCTGGTTGCAGTTGAGGGCGATCCACTCGCTGACGTCACCGAAATGGAACGCGTAAAATTCGTGATGAAGGGCGGTGTCGTTTTTCGCAGCGAGCTGAAGTAAGCCGATCAGGAGCTAAATTGTGAGCTCGTATTGGCAGGCAATATCGTTTGCATGGTTTAATAAACAGCGAAAGGTTGGGTACATGCGCTGTCAGGAAAATGTCGGAGGCAAGTGGGTGCGAAGGGATATCAGCCGCCGTCGTCTATTGAAGCACGCCGGCATTGCGGCAGCGGCGGTGGCATGCCGTCCCTGGCTCGCAGTGGCGGATGAGATCAGTCCTGCGATGGCGCGACTCAGCGCGTACATGGCTGACGCGCGGAACCGCGCGTTGCCGGAAGCCGTGATCGAGAAAACCAAGCATCACGTGCTCGACACGATCGCATCGATGGTTTCCGGCTCAGAACTTCCTCCAGGCCGCGGAGCCATTCAATTCGCGCGGACCTATGGCGGAGAAAAAATCTGCACTGTCGTTGGATCGAATGTGCTCTGCGGCCCGATCGAGGCCGCCATGGCGAACGGCGTCCTCGCTCAGGCCGACGAAACAGACGATTCGCATGCTCCCTCGCTTTCGCATCCTGGATGTGCGGTTGTACCCTCGGCACTCGCGGCCGGCGAGCGCTTCCCCACGGATGGCCCGCAATTCTTGCGTGCCGTGGCGCTCGGGTATGACGTCGGCACGCGCATATCGATGACGCTTGGCGGACAAAACTTCATGAACGCCACGCACCGTGACACGCATAGCCTGTCTGAAGGTTTCGGCGCTGCTGCAGCCGCGGGCAGCCTCGCCAAGCTCAGCGCGGAGCAGATGCGCTGGCTGCTCGACTATGCAGCACAACAATCTTCCGGCATTGCTTTCTGGATGCGTGATTCCGAACACATGGAAAAAGCTTTTGTGTTTGGCGGAATGACCGCTCGCGACGGCATCACCGCCGCTCTTCTGGTTCAGTCCGGCTGGACTGGCGTGGACGACGCCTTCTCTGGGGCCGATAACTTCCTCGTGGCCAGCCTGCCGAAAGCCGATCCCGCCGGACTGGTCGATAAGCTGGGCGAGCGCTATGAAGTCGTCCGCACGAACATCAAAAAATGGACGGTTGGTTCGCCGATTCAAGCGCCACTGGATGCGCTCGACAGTATCCGCAAGAAGCATCCTTTTGACGCCGATCAGGTTAAGCAGGTCACGGTTCGCATCGCTACAGACGAAGCCAGCGTCGTGAATAACCGCGAAATTCCCGACATTTGCCTTCAGTATATGCTGGCCGTCATGCTGATCGACAAAACCGCATCGTTCCGCGCGGCGCACGACAACGCGCGCTTGCACGATCCCGCCGTCATGCGCGAACGCGCTAAGATTCAACTCATTCCTGACGAAGACCTCGAAAAGCTGCTGCCCAAGCGCGTGTCGATCGTCGAGGTCACGTTGGCCGACGGAACTCATCTAAGCGAGCGCGTGGACGCCGTACGCGGCACCGCGGAAAATCCCATGGGCCGTGAAGAAGTTGTGACAAAGGCAAATGATTTGATGTCCTCAATCCTCGGCGCATCAAAGAGCAAGAGTCTTATCGACAAAGTGCTCGCGCTCGAAGGTGTGAAAGATATTCGGGAGCTCCGCCCGCTTCTGCAACGCACGTAATGGAATCTTGTGACGTCCTCGTCGTCGGCGGCGGAAACGCCGGGCTTTCCGCGGCGATCACCGCCCGCGAAGCGGGCGCTTCCGTCCTGCTGCTCGAGCATGCGCCTCACGCCTTTCGCGGCGGCAACAGCCGCCATACCCGCAACCTGCGGGTGATGCATGATTCTCCTGCTGCAACTCTCGTTGGCAGCTATTCCGGCGCCGATTACTGGAGAGATCTGCTCGGAGTAACTCACGGCAAAACCGACGAGCATCTCGCTCGCCTCGCCATAAAAGCGACGGCTGAACTTCTGCCCTGGATGCAGGCTCACGGCGCCCGATTCCAGCCGGCACTCGAGGGAACCTTAAGTCTTTCCCGCACGAACGCCTTTTTTCTCGGCGGGGGGAAAGCCCTGATGAATGCTTACTATGCTGCTGCCGAACGACTCGGTGTGCGCGTGCAATACGAAACGGAAGTGCATTCGCTCTGCCTCGTTAACGGAATCATCCGCGAAGTTAAGGCGGCAACAAAAACCACGCCTGTCTCCATACGGCCCAAAACGGTGGTCGTTTCGTGCGGCGGATTTCAAGCCAATATCGACTGGTTACGCGAATATTGGGGAGATGCGGCTTGCAATTTTATTGTTCGAGGCACCCCATATGCACAAGGCACATTGTTAAAAAATCTACTTCAGCAGGGCGCCGCGCCCGTCGGTGACCCCACGCAGTGCCATGCCGTCGCCGTGGATGCCCGAGCACCGAAGTTCGACGGCGGAATTGTCTCCCGCCTGGACTGTATTCCATTCGGCATCGTGGTCGATCGCGCTGGCCGGCGGTTCTATGATGAAGGCGAAGACCTCTGGCCCAAACGCTATGCAATCTGGGGTCGTCTGGTCGCAAAGTGCCCGCAGCAAATGGCATTTGCAATTACCGATGCCAAATCAGAAAAGCTGTTTATGCCGTCCGCCTTTCCTCCCATCCGCGCGGAATGCATCCGAGACTTGGCGGAAAAGCTGGGCATTGATGCTGCGGGATTACAAACAACGGTAGATAATTTCAATGAGGCCGTGCGTCCCGGCAAATTTGATTTGGCTGTGCTTGACGACTGTCGGACCGCGCGCATCGAGCCCCCAAAAACACATTGGGCCAGACCGATCGATGTGCCGCCGTTCATCGGATACCCGTTGCGGCCCGGAATTACGTTCACTTACCTCGGAGTGAAGGTAAACGAGAAAGCCCGCGTGATCATGCAAGACGACACGCCCTCCGGGAATCTTTTTGCTGCCGGCGAAATCATGGCCGGCAATATCCTCGGGGAAGGGTATATCGCCGGGATCGGAATGGCTATTGGCGCAGTTTTTGGGCGGATCGCGGGAAGAGAGGCGGCGAAGCTTGCGCTCTGCTGAACTAGAGCACAAAACGCGGCAATTCGTCGAGATTTGCAATGCCTGCCGTTATTGCGAAGGTTATTGCGCTGTCTTCCCTGCCATCGAATTGCGCAGGCAATTCACAGCCGGCGATCTGAGCTACCTCGCGAACCTATGCCATGATTGTCGGGGCTGTTACTATTCCTGCCAATATGCCCCGCCTCATGAGTTCGGGCTGAATTTGCCCCAGGCCTTCGCGCAACTGCGGCTGGAAACATATGGGCGTTATGCGTGGCCGCGGCCGCTCGCGGCGCTTTTTCGCCTTAATGGTTTTGCGGCATCCGTTCTGGGTTTAATCTGGATCGTCGTTTTTCTTTGGGTGACCAAGCCATCGGCGGCAGCCACTGTCGGCGCCGCTGGAGCGTTTTACGCCGCCGTCCCTGAAGGCCTAATGATCGCGACCACCGGCGCGGCTTTCCTGTTTGCAGCGGCCGCACTCTCAATTGGCGTGTTGAATTTCTTGCGCGATACGAATAGCCCTTCCGGTTTCGATCGGAGTTCCGCCTTGTCGGGCTTTAGAGACATTTTCATGTTGCGGAATCTGGGTGGCGGAGGTGACGGCTGCAATAACAAAGATGAAAGCTTCTCGCAATCGCGCCGCTACTTTCACCATGCGCTGTTTTATGGTTTTTTCCTTTGTTTTGCGTCGACTTGCACCGCGGCCTTTTACGAGCACATTTTAGGGTGGCTCTCGCCGTATCCGTTTTTTAGTCTACCGGTGTTGCTGGGTACGCTTGGTGGAGTCGCCATGCTGGTCGGCATAGCAGGGCTGCTCTATATAAAGCTGACCGCCGACCGAGCGCCGGCTTCTCAGCTTTTGCTGGATATCGATTATTCCTTCTTGGTGCTATTGTTCGTAGCAGCGGCGACAGGCCTCCTGCTGCTTGCCGCACGGGATACCATTGCCATGCCCTGGCTCTTGGCCGTGCATCTCGGTGTCATAGTGTCACTATTTCTGATTCTGCCGTATTGCAAGTTCGTGCATGGAATGTACAGAGGGGCCGCATTGCTTCGGTACGCGGCCGAGCAAGCTGAGCGCAAGCGAGCTAACTCTGCCCCGCAAAGTGCTGGAGCATAAGGGTGAAGCTCCATAGTCCGCAGCAGCAAGAATTTACGTGCCTGCCATGACAAAGTCGGAAGCTACCGCGAGCCTGGGTTCGGTTGTGCGGGTCGCCAGCGGCAATTTTCTCGAGATGTACGACCTTATGGTGTACGCCTATTACGCGTCGTACATCGCCAGCGACATCTTCCCGTCCAGCAACCACTTCGCATCGCTGATGCTGACGTTGGGAACCTTCGGCGCGGGCTATCTCATGCGGCCGTTGGGCGCGATTGTTTTGGGCGCCTACATCGACCAGCACGGGCGCCGAGCCGGTCTGATTCTCGCATTGTCTCTTATGGCCGTGGGCACGTTGACGATCGCCGTCACACCGGGGTACCGATTCATCGGAATCGTCGCACCTGTCATTGTTGTGATCGGCCGTTTGCTACAGGGATTCTCCGCAGGTGTCGAACTGGGCGGTGTTTCCGTGTATTTGGCCGAAATCGCCACGCCGGGACACAAAGGATTTTATTGCGCCTGGCAATCAGCCAGTCAGCAGATTGCGGTAATGACAGCAGCGTTCCTCGGTGTGGCGCTCAGCTATATCCTGCCGCCGTCAACTATGGCCGTTTGGGGTTGGCGAATCCCCTTTCTGCTCGGTTGCCTCATGATCCCGCTTCTCTTCTGGTTGCGGCGCTCGCTCGCGGAAACCAGAGAATTTCAGGCACGCAAAACGCGACCGACAATGCGGGCGATTTTTGTTTCGCTGGCGAGCAATTGGAAAATTGTCATCGTGGGGATGCTGCTGTCCACGATGACTACCGTTTGCTTCTACCTGATTACCGCGTACACACCAACGTTCGGCCGCGAAGTCCTGCGCCTCACGAATCGTGAAAGTCTGCTGGTAACGCTGTGCGTTGGTTTTTCCAATTTCGTATGGCTCCCTATCGGCGGAGCCATCTCCGATAAAATCGGACGTCGTCCCTTGCTTTATTTTTTCACTCTTGCGACATTGGTCAGCGCATACCCCGCGATGGCATGGCTGGTCAGCAGCCCATCAACTATTCGCCTGCTGCTGGTTGAACTTTGGTTTTCTTGTATTTTCGGCTGCTACAACGGCGCAATGATTCCGTTGCTGGTGGAAATCATGCCCCTCGATGTCAGAACAGCCGGTTTTTCGCTGGCGTTCAGCCTTGCCACGGCGGTGTTCGGAGGCTTTACCCCCGCGATCAGCACGTATCTGATCCACGTTACGGGCAACCAGGCGATTCCGGCCGTGTGGCTGTGCACGGCCGCCGTGTGCGGCCTTGGTGCGACAGCGTTCGGCAGGAGGCGTGCATCGGCATGGCAGCCGGCCGGATCTGAGGCGTCCACCTATTAGATGTGGACCCTCGGCTCAGCAGGAGCATACGCATTTCAAAAACATGACGATCGCATTGGGATTGCCTTGCCGCGGTGGGCTGCTGATCTGTGCCGATCAGGAAGTGCCTGCATGCGGCGGCGACAAATATTTTGAGGAGAGAATCTCCTGCACGGACCTCTTCGGTTCCGCGTTGGTTTCGAGCTACGGGGGTTGTTCCGGGTTGTGGAAGGAGGCGACCGAAAAAATCTCCCGCAGGTTATTAGAATTGCAGGGACCGGAAGAAGAAGGCGACGTCTGCGTAACTCCTCAGGCGATCTACGACACAGCAGATGAGGTCTTTACCGCCATGGGCCGGCCGGCAAATCTGCAAATGCTGATCGGCGTAGGCGGAGTCTTCAGCGCTCCCGAACTCTTCGTCTTCAATGAAGGTGCCTTGCATCGCGGTGCCGGCATCACCTGTGTCGGCGCCGGCGAGCTATCTCTGATTCGCTATCTGGCGGAGAATCTATATTCGCCATCCATGGATGTGGAAGCCGCGAAGAATCTCGGCGTTTACCTCATCTCCAAAGCCGCGCAATACGTAAGCGGCGTCGGCGCGCCGATTGACGTCGTCGTCGTCGCTGGACACCAGCCCGAGTGGCTGGGCGATACAGAGATCAAGCAGAGGGAAGCCACTATGCTTCTGCGGGAAAAAACGGTGTTGAAACAGATGCTGCCTCCTCCATCGTCAACCACCTGGCCGTGACTCCAAACCCAAATCGGTGTAAGCTGTTTTGGAAATTTCCCAGCCTCAAAGGAGAAGCGAAAATGAACAAGATTCTCAGGTCCGTGATGATAACCGCCGCTTTCACATTAATCGCGTTCACTACTGCCGCTCCTCAGGGCAAGCAGACCACCTTACGGGGCAAGGTGACCGATGTGGCTTGCGGCGCCGAGCACAAGATGAAGAATATGAGCGCGGCCGATTGCGCCCGCGCTTGTGCGAAAAAGGCAGGGTGGGCTCTTGTCGTCGGCCAGAAGGTCTACAAGATGCAAGGACACGAGGAAGATTTTGACAAGTACGCCGCCGAGAACGTAACGGTCAAGGGCACTCTGAGCGGCGATACCATGATGGTAACGTCGGTCACACCGGCAAAAGCGAAATCGTAATTCAAGCGCCAGCGAGCGATCAGATCCACGGGCCAAGAAGAGCCTTCTTCGCGGCCCGTTTACTTTTTTGCCTAACGAATTTAGCCAACCGGAGCAGTTCGGCCTTACCCGCTGCCACGAAGAATAAGAACAATCAGTAACGCGTTGAGCGCGATAATGACGGCGGCGGTGAACCAGGCAAGAACGGCCACCGACCGGGAGTTTGCGAATTCGCCCATACGTGCTTTGTCATTTGTGAACTGCACGAGCGGTACAAGAGCGAACGGCAGCTGAAAACTCAGGATGACTTGGCTCAGGATGAGAAGGGCCATCACCTTGTTTTCACCGGCAATGCCGATCACAAGCGCAGCGGGGATAATCGCCAGAGAGCGCGTGATTAATCTGCGCAGCCACGGCTTGATCTGCAGATGTAGGAATCCTTCCATGACGACCTGACCGGCAAGCGTGCCCGTTAGTGTCGAATTTTGTCCGGAACAAAGCAACGCGGCGGCAAAAAGAGTGCTGGCGAGACCCGCGCCTAAAACCGGAGTCAGCAATTGATACGCCTGGCTGATATCCGCGACGGTCGTCAGTCCTCGGTGATGAAAAGCGGCTGCGCCGAGAATCAGGATCGCGGCGTTTACGAAAAGCGAAAAGCCCAAAGCTGCAGTCGAATCGACCGTGGCGAACCGGACGGCTTCCCGCTTCTGGCGTGCCCCTCGACCGAAGGCCCGCGTCTGCACGATGCTCGAGTGCAGATACAGATTATGCGGCATGACAGTAGCGCCCAAGATGCCGATCGCGAGATACAGCATGTCGCGATCGTGAAGCAAGCGCGCGGGTGGCAGGAGCCCAGTGGCAGCCTCGCGCCATAAGGGAGCGGCAAAAAAAAGCTCATATGCAAAGCAGGCGGCAATGGTGGCGATGAGCGTGATTACCAGCGCTTCGATCCAGCGGAATCCGCGACCTTGCAGCGCAAGAACGATCAACACATCGGCGCCGGTAACCAAAACGCCTGCGAGCAGCGGTATCCCGAATAAAAGCTTCAGAGCGACAGCGGAACCCAAGACTTCCGCCAGGTCGCATGCGGCGATGGCGATTTCGCCGAGAATCCACAACGCAATACCGGTCGGGCGCGAGTAGGATTCGCGGCAAGCTTGCGCGAGATCGCGGCCGCTCACAATGCCGAGTTTGGCGGAAAGCGCCTGGACGAAAATTGCCATGACACTGCTGAGGATGACCACGCTTAGCAGGGCATAGCCGAATTGCGAGCCACCGCCGATGTCCGTCGCCCAGTTTCCCGGGTCCATATAACCGACAGCGACGAGATAACCGGGACCGGCGAAAGCGAGCAGCTTTCGCAGCAGCGAAGCGCCTCCCGCAATTGGCACGCTGCGATAAACCTCTGGCAATGAGGGCAGCAGCGGGCCCGCCGCTTGTTCGGGTTCGTTCTGTTGCGGCAGTTCTGCAGTATCGGATCCGATCTGCGCGGCGTCAGAGGAGGATTCGGAGGCAGGATTCACGATGGGCTGGCGCATCTTAACCCGGATGAACGGAAGTTATAAACTACACTTAACTCCGTGGAGGGTCAATACAGGTGTTGCGGGAGCGTATCCTGAGGTACACGTGTTGATACCTGACAGGGCTTGCCGCGACGTACATCGCCAGCGCAAACTAACTCGGGTGAACATGAAACTTTCATATGACGGTATTCCATCCGAGCCCACGGAATAAAAGAAAGTTATGGTAGCTTGGAGCGAAAGACCACGGAGGGAAAATGGCGGAACAGCAAGGGCCGCAAGTGCCTCAAGTGCAGATCAAGGCCGACGAGAAAGAGTTAGTCGGCGCTTTCAGCAATCTGGTTATGATTCACCATAATCCGGAAGAGTTTACGATGCACTTTATCTATGTCTTCACAAACGGAACTCATGGGAAGCTGGTGGCGAGCACGATCATCAGTCCCGGACACGCCAAGAGGCTGTGGCGCGCACTGGGTGAGAATATTGCACGCTTCGAGGCGCAGTTCGGTCCTATCCGTGAAACCCCGACGACTGCGCCTCCTCCGAACGTGGGGTTCGTACAATAGAACCGTTGGTGGAAGATTTTTGCGGGATACCTGACTGTGCGATAGGCTCGTGCGCACCAGCATGCCGTCAATCAGCGCGATTCTCATCACCTACAACGAAGAAGACGATTTGCCGGAGGCGCTGCAATCGCTCAGCGGCGTGGCAGAGGAGTTCGTGGTGGTGGATTCGGTCAGCAGCGACAACACGTGCGAAGTCGCAAGGCAGTATGGGGCGCGCGTTATATCGCGCCAGTTCACAAATTTTGGTGATCAGAAAAATTTTGCTGCCTCGCAAGCGACGCATGACTGGGTACTTTCGCTCGACGCCGACGAGCGGCTCAGCAGCGAATTGCGTGATTCCATCCTGACTTGGAAACGAAGCAAGCCTGAATACATCGCATATCAGCTCAATCGCAAGCCGAATTATCTCGGAGGTTGGATTGGCCATTCAGGGTGGTATCCACAGTATTGCGTGAGGCTCTACCGCCGTGATATGGCGCAGTTTGTCGGCGCGCTGCATGAAAGCGTGAAAACCAACGGGCCCGTCGGCCGGCTGCGCGGAAATCTTCTGCATTACACCATGCGTTCGCTGCGCGAGCATTACGCGAAAATGGAAGTGTTCACAACACGTGCGGCGCAGGACCTCCATGCGCGCGGCCGCCGGCGCTGGCGAGGTGGAATGTACGTGGCGGCGCCCTGGACGTTGCTGCAGAAATATGTTTTCCAGCTTGGATTTCTTGACGGTTATCGTGGCGCGCTGATCGCCTGGACTTCGGCGCGTCACGTGTGGCTGAAGTACCGCAAGCTCGGCATTCTCGTGCGCGGCGGAAAGCTCGAGCCGCGCTCCTGGCCGCAAGCGCGAGACTTTTAGTCTTCTCGCGCACCGCGAGCGACGCAGTGCTGCCTCTGTCGGAAGTTCGGTCCAGGGGAAAAGGTTGTGCGTTATTTTTTGCCGATGCAGGCGGCTATGGTGTGAAGATCTGCTGCGAGCTTTCTGGAAACGGTATCACTGCAGAAGGCGTTCAGGCGCTGGCATCGTTCTCGCTCAAGACTGTCGTCGCCGGCCCGCTCGTGAATCATGGTGACAATCGCGTCGAAGTCTTTTGAAGCGAACAACACGCCGGCTTTGCCCACAACCTCCGGGACTGCGGCAGCGCTATACGCAAACACAGGTTTATTGAAGATCATACTTTCTATAAGTGGTACGCCGAAGCCTTCGTGCTCACTCATTGAGAGAAATAGGTCACAGACTCGGTAGTAGGTGCAGAGTTCGGGCAAGGAGACTTTGCCTGTGAGGATCGCCACATCGCGCAGGTCATACCCAGCGATCAGCTTTTCCAGCTTGGCGCGATAGCGCCGCTTTGAGGCTCCGACCAGCAATAGCCTGATTCCCTTGCCGAATTTCTTCTGATACCGGTATACAACTTCGATGAGGTCGTGCTGACATTTGTGAGGCGCCATCCGGCCAACAAAGAGGATATTGAGCCTGCCGTCGTTATATTTGCGATAGAGAGCTTCAACCATCGGGATTTGATATTTCTCCCGATCCACGATGATGGGACAGACGGCGGTGCATCTAAAACCGCTGATTTCCAGTTCCTGGCGCGAGTACTCGGATGCGGCCCATGCGAAAACCACCTTGCGTGCCAAATTGGCCAGCTGTTTTCGTCCCTGCAGAGAATGAAAAAAGGAGCCCCACGCATTGCCAAAATGAAATTTCGCCGGGGTAATATTGTGGTAATAGAGAGCGACCGGGTAAGGATGCTCTAGAATTCGCGCAGTGACTTTCGTCCCGGTAGAAAAATGATAGATCAATAAACTGTCTTCGTAGGGATTCAAAGAAGACAATTCTCTGACCTGCGAAGAAACGCACGGATCGATCCTATCGGCGTACATTTGCGAATCGTAGCCGAGCCTTTGGAAAATCGCATGCATGGACGCCATTTGGTTGCTGACAGCGTCGCCGACAGTCATAGCGCGGCTTACCTGGATGATGCGCACGAGCTTGCCCTCACGCGGGGCTCTACGGACCTTCATTCTCGCACATTGTTAGAATGCGTTCCCCCGAAGGGGCCGATCGACTACTGACGTCGTGGTTCTTCGGTGGTCTTGGCGAGTATCGTACCGGACGCTTCCGCGCTCTTAGGTGAAAAGAAAAAGCGCCGGGACCCTCTGCCAGAGTCTCCGGCGCTAATTTATGGAATTACTTGCGCCAGTTTTCCTTTTCGCCTTCGTCCTCCTTATCCGTGCAGGTTATTTTTCCTAGGAAGACAGAGGGCCGAGAACCCAGTGGCCCACTGGCTCCAGGAACTCGAGACCGACGGCAAAGCCGTCGTCGCGCAGGCGCTCGCAATAGGTGACGCGGGCCTTGGCGCGAAAATTTCCAGGAAGCGATTCGAACGATAGATAGTCGTCGCGATTCCAGCGGCGGACGGAGAGAACACGGGCGCCGCGAGCGCTGACGTTCTCGGTAAACGTGGTCTCCACGCCGGGAATTTCCTCGTTACCCGAGATGTGGACGGCGATTGCCATGGGAACTCTTTTTTCACCGCGCGCGACGCTAAACGTTTTCTCCACGCTGCCCCCAGACAAGCGAACTCCGACATCAGTACAGTTCAAACCGTTTACAGACAAGCTGCGATACGCGACAGCCCCATTAGCCGCCCTCCGCGCTTCATGCCGTAAAGGCTGCGGTCAGCGGCATCAAAGAGCTCCTCGACGGTGCGGCCATCCTGCGGGAAAACGGCCGTTCCAACGCTCACCGTAACCGGCGGATTTTCTCCGTCGGCGCTCAGCCGCTCGCGGATACGTTCGGCTACCCGTTGAGCTGCATGCGCGCCGGCTTCAGGAAGAACCAAGGCAAATTCGTCGCCGCCGTAGCGTGCGGCAGTGTCGATCGCCCGCGAGTGCGAGCGAAGAACTTTACCGAGGCGGCAGATCGCGTGGGAACCGACCAGATGTCCGTGCCGATCATTGATCTGCTTGAGATGGTCCAAATCCATCAAAACGATCGCGAAGCTCCGGCCGCTGCGGCTGGAGCGCTGGATTTCGCTTTCCATCGCATTCAGCAGTGCGCGGTAATTGCCGAGACCCGTAAGAGAATCGCTGACGGCAAGCTGCCGAACCTGCTCGAACAGTCGCGCGTTGTCGAGCAGCGTGCCGCCAAGAATCAGCGCATAGCTGCTGGTGCGCAACCCCAAAGCCAGGGTAAAAGGCGCATCAAAGGCGTGCAGAGATTGGCTGGCCGCAACGTGGCAACAGACGTTCATCCACAGCGCAACGCAGAGCGTGCGTCTCATGCCGAGCCGCTGCGGGTTCGTACGACTGAAAGCGATTGCGGAGACCATGAACAATGCCGCAGGGACCAGTTCAGAGGCGCGCGCCAGAGGAGCTGCCGGATGCGTGGCGCTATTAATAACACCGCTGAGATAAGCTGCGCTTGTCAGGTAAGTCACCATCGCGACGAGCATCAGCGAGACCGTGACTTCGCTGCGGGGATGACGCGAGTGTGGAACCCGGTGTTCGAGAGCGAGCGCTGATACGAGCATCGCGGCGAGCGCCGTCTGGCCAATCATCCAGGTCAAGAACACGGCCGCCTCATGAGTGGCCGTGATTGGCGCTCCGTAAACGCCCCAGATCGCAAACGTTTCGATCAAACCGGAAACCAGGAAACCCAGGGCTAAAATCAGCGTCAGACGGTCTCGGGTGCCGCGGAAATGCACGAGTGCATTAGCAACAAACGTGAAGCAAAGCAGGCTGCCGATAATTTCCAGATAGCAGAAAAGCACGAAACCCGAGGAGAAATCGCGATGCCGCAACCAGGAAGCGAAGATAAGTACACCGGCAAGCGCACAGATGCCAAGCGTCCATTGATAACGAGAAAGGCGCCGGCCGAGATTTTGCTTGCCAAACACGAATCCCCCAACTCATTCCCGCATGCTGCCCCGGAAGGAAACGCGGGTGTTGGTGAATACAGCACGTCGGCTGCCTTCAGCGTTCCTCTCGCAGAACTGGAGTCAAATTACTGAAAAAGCGGGGATTGGCTAATATCCATCGAACTGGGCATTTCGTGGCAATCCCGAAAATGCCGCGCTTGGGTTTCAAAATGTTACGGATTGATTCAGGTACTTCCTGTAATACCAATTAGGCACGGACAGACAGGGCGGCAGTGCAGGCGTGGAAATGTAGCGCTTGCGCGTGTTAGAGCCGCGGAGAAGCTTGCATCGGGGAGACCAACCCACCGCGCGCTGACAGGCGCTTACGGCTTTTGTTGGTTCTCTTCTTGGGCGCGGACGGCCGCTTCCGCAGCCTGGAAGCCGATGCGGCTGTGGGTGCCGTCGCAGAAAGGCTTGTTCACTGAACCTCCACAGCGGCAAAGCGCGAAGTTCACCTTTCCCGTGAGGTCGTACTTCTGACCATCGGCATCCACGAGTTCGATGGACCCTTCAGGAGCTTCCACGCGGAATGGACCGTTTTTTCTGGCGATGATTTTGACTTGTGCCATTTGTGCCTCGTAGTGGATTGTTTGCTTTTTTGTGAATGCCTACGCCAGCCTACGCCAGCCCGAACCTCGGCGCGAAATCAGACCGCGATCAACCCGTGCGGTCGAATTTAATACTTCGGAACCGACGGGTCGACTTCGTCCGACCAAGCCAGGATGCCGCCCTTGAGATTCCATATCTTGCGGAATCCCGCCTGCTGCAGAAATTTCACCGCCTCGGCGGAACGCTTACCGCTGCGGCAGTGCGCCACGATTTCTCGCGAACTATCGAGCTCACTCGCACGTTTCGGGAGTTCACCCAACGGAATGAGATGGCCATTCAGGTGACAAATCTGGAACTCGTGCGGCTCACGGACATCGAGAATAAAAAGATCATCGCCACGATCGAGCCGGGCTTTCAATTCGCGAGGGGTGATCTCGGGAATACCTGTAGTCACGGGAACGTACTCCTCTCCGCGGATTCCGCAGAATTCTTCGTAATCCATCAGTTCGTGAATCGTAGGATGGTCACCGCAAACCGGGCAATTGGGATTTCTGCGCAGGCGCAGTTCACGGAAGCGCATGCCTAGCGCGTCGAACAGCAACAAGCGGCCGGAAAGCGGTTCGCCGGTGCCAAGAATCAGCTTGATCGTCTCCATGGCCTGGAGCGCGCCCACAATTCCGGGAAGGACGCCCAGCACGCCACCTTCTGCGCAGGAAGGCACAAGTCCGGGCGGCGGTGGTTCCGGATACAAGCAGCGGTAGCAGGGTCCGCCCTGATAATGAAAGACGGTGCTTTGGCCTTCGAAGCGGAAGATCGAGCCGTAAACGTTGGGCTTATTCAACAGCACGCACGCATCATTGACTAGATAACGCGTAGGGAAGTTGTCGGTCCCATCGACGATGATGTCATATTCACGGAAAAGATCGAGCGCGTTTGAGCTGGTGAGACGCGTCTCGTACGTGTCGATGCGAATCGATGGATTGACGCCGGCGAGCCGTTCCTTGGCTGCCTGAATTTTGGGCCTACCTACATCGCTCGTCGAAAACGTGATTTGCCGTTGCAGATTGGTGAAGTCGACTACGTCAAAATCAACTACCCCCAGCCGCCCCACGCCGGCCGCAGCCAGATACAGCCCGAGGGGCGCGCCCAATCCTCCGGCCCCAATCATGAGCACTTTGGCTTTGGCTAGCTTCAACTGCCCGGCCATACCCACTTCGGGCATGATCAAATGACGGCTGTAGCGTTGGATATCCTGCTGTGAAAGTGTGCGCCCGGTGTCAGGAACAGCGGGCGTGCCGGTAATGATCGGCATGAGGGTTCTCCTTGTATTCCCTGTTAGATTCCCGGGCTCAGGGTTTAGATTCCTTTGCCCCCGGCGATCGAGGGGACGATGCTGATCGTATCGCCGTCCTTCGTGGGCGTATTTTCCTTTTGCAGATAGCGAATATCCTCGTCATTCAGATAGATATTCACGAAACTGCGAATGCGGCCGTCCTCCGTGTAAAGATGCTTGCGCAGATCGCCGTAGGTGCCGGTGAGCTGCTTCAGGGCATCGCCTACAGTAGCCGCATTGAACTCCACGCTCGCCTGTTTGCCTGCGAACTGCCGCAGGGCGGTAGGAATTTCCAGCTTTACGGCCATAGGTTCTATTGCCTCCAGTGTACTCCGCAAATTAAGTCCGAGCACGGCAGCCCCGGCCGCTCTGCCATCACTTAACGCTACCGGGCGGGACGGCCCAGGCGATCTCTTCGGGCTGAAACACAGAACGATCATCCGTGAGCTGCCAGGAGGTCATTTCGCGCGGCTCGCCGGAGGCGATACTCACTATGACATAGCTGTACCAGGGCCAGGCGTGCTCGCGATCATACTCACTGGGTCTGGCCGGATGATCGGGATGCGAATGATACCAGCCTACCACTTCCAATCCCTGTTCTTTGGCGGCGCGCTCGGCGGCGCGAAAATCATCCGCTGTAATGGAGAAACGATTACGCGGGGAATCGTCGCGCCGATTGGCCAGCGGAAATAGCGCACGGATCTCGCGGCCTTCGCCATTGTCGATTCCGAGCATAGCGCCACACGTTTCGTTCGGGTAATCGCGCGCGCCATAGTCCCGTATCCCTTGAGCGATCCCTGAACTAATAATAAGCATAAAATTCCGAGCCTTACTCGCCTTCTGTTTCGTCCCAGAAACGCTCGCTGAGGTACTTCTCGGCGGCGTCCGGGAATATGGTCACGATCACGGCGTGCTCGTGCGGTTTCAGCGAATCCGCCAATTGCAGGCAGCCTACGAGCGCAGCAGCGGAACTGGGGCTGACAAGCATTGCCTCTTCGCGGGCCAAACGCCGAGCCATGAGATATGCGTCCTCGGTACGAATTACAAGGTCGCGATCCGCAACACGCGCGTCATAGATTGCAGGCACAAGGGCGGAGGCCATGTGCTTCCAACCTTCTAGGCCATGAAAGGCAGCATCGGGTTGCAAGCTGATGCAATGAATGCGCGGATTCAACTCCTTAAGCCGTCGCGCCGTGCCCACGAACGTGCCGCTGGTTCCGAGCCCCGCGATAAAGTGTGTGACAGTGTGTTCAGTCTGCTCCCAGATCTCGAGCGCCGTACTGTGATAATGGGCGCGCCAGTTCGCGGGATTGCTGTACTGATCGGGGTAAAAGTATTTTTGCGGATCGCTGGCGTGGATCTCGCGAGCGCGGCGGATTGCGCCGTCCGAGCCGTCGTCGGCAGCCGTTAACACAATCTGCGCGCCATAGGCCGACAAGATGCGCTTTCTCTCCTGGCTGGCATTCGAAGGAAGGCATAAGAGCACCGGATATCCGAGAGCGGCACCGATCATCGCATAGGCGATCCCCGTATTGCCGCTGGTCGCGTCGAGAATAGTCTTACCGGGCCGCAGCGCACCGCTGCGTTCGCCTTCACGGATCATGCTCAAAGCAGCCCGATCCTTTACGGATCCGCCGGGGTTAAACCATTCCGCTTTGGCATAGATCTCCACGTGCGGGTATTCCCGGCCGACCCTCTCCAGCCGCAGCAGGGGCGTATTGCCGACGCGTTCCAGGACGCCGACACCTATCTTCTTCGCGTTTTCAGGCGTAGTAGTCAAAACTGTACTCAGCGCGAAAACCATGAGTTTACAATAGATTCCCCCGTTTTTGGACCGCCAGTCAACAATGGCTCAGGCCAGTGGCTCGGTGAATAGATGCATGGGGAACGGTAATGTATTCAAGATTCCATGGTGGCGGCGGGCTCAACGACTCTCCCACCTGTCCCGCCGTACCGTTCTTGGCCCGGCGGAATGTTTGACAAGCGGGCAGCAGGCGTGAATGCTAATGCTTATGTGGAATGTCAATGAAAGGTTCGGCGCGGCGACACTCGAAACGTTGCCGACAAAGGGTTTTCAGGTGAGCAGTACACGCGGTGTCGTGCGCGTCGAGAAATATGGCTGCGGCGCGGAATTCCGGCAGGCCGCGGGTGGCCGCTTCCAGATGACCATAATACCGGCTGTGCTGCTCCATGGGCAGTTCACGAAGCTTTGGGATGCTGGCTATCAGAAATTTTTGATCACCGATGAAGGTAACAAAATTCCGGCCTTAGCTCAGCAACTGGTGAACCTGCGCAATTTCAACGAAGAGTTACGCTATGCACTCGGCGTTCCTACCTACTACAACGAGGCTCTCGGCTCGGTGTGTGAAGTATCTGAATACGACCGGGTGAAGGGACGGCCCGGAGATGTTCCGGACAGCGATGTCGGGGTTAAGCCGGGCGGCGACGTGCACTAGACGGAAATAACCCTGCGAATCGCGGCTAACGTGTTCCGCCGGCTTCCATCAGTTGATGTCGGAATTGCCTGAGATCCACTCGATGCTTTGCGACTTTTCGGTCTCCCAGAAAAATCACTGGCACGTCCACGTTATATTGCTCGCGCAGTTTGGGGTCCGCATCGATGTTGATTTCCCGCAGGTGAACGCGGAATTCGGCGAGCAGCGGTGCGATCTGCAATTTGGCTTCATCGCATAAGTGGCATCCGGGGCGGGTGTAGAGCGTCACTACAAGAGCTTGGTCCGGCGGGTCGTGTGCCTGCGAATTCATGGTCTTCCGCGCGAGTCTACACCTTGTTACGATAATTCGTATGCTAAACGAAAAACAGAATGGTAACTCAGCCGTGTTGGCGCTGGTGGATGATCTTTTCTTCCAAGCCAAGATGGCAGAAACGGCGCGAAAGCTGGGGATCTCCTTAAGGACCGTGCCCACTGGAGCGGCGCTCGTCGACGAATTGCAAGGTATACCCGAGGCGCAGGTGAGCGCCACTCGGCCACGGCTCATTATCGTCGACCTGAACGCTCGGCATGGCGCGGTGGAAGCAATCGAGCAATTGCAGCGAGCAGGCAACCCGATACCTATAATCGGCTTTCTCTCTCATGTGCAGACCGAGCTCGCGCAGCGCGCGCAAGCTGCCGGATGCAAACAAGTGATGCCGCGGTCGAAATTCACGATGAACCTTGCGGAAATCTTGAGCCAAGCCAAATCGTAGCGAAGCGGTTATGCACCAACCTCACTACTTCGCCAGTGGCGTTGCCGGCCGAAAGACGCGCTCGCGAATGCTCACGATTTTCCTTGGGCTGCTTTTGGGGCCTGCAGCACACGCTGTTTTAGCACAGCGTCCTGCGCTGGCTGCTTTGAATTCCGATCCAGCGTTTGCTTTGCAAGAAATGTTGACGGCGGCGTGCCGCCATGACGAAAGCGCCTTCGCCAGCCATCTCACAACTGACAATGCCGCCGCATATCGCGCGCTCACCCAAGATCAACGCGTCGCGTTGCTGAGGCGCATGGTGCTGCTGGACGACCCGGGCAAGCCCCTCTTGTCTTCGTCTGGCGGGAACACCGTTGTCCGGTGTAGCGCCGATGGGGTCGATGCGGAACTTCGATTTGGTGTCACTGACATACAGGAGAACCTGGCATTTATCCCCGTCGCCGTGCCCGAAGGCGATCAAACGCAGTCGATCAGATTCGGGTTGATCAAACAAGGCGGCGAATGGAAACTGCTGTCGGTCGGGTTGTTGCTCATCGATATTCCTTCACTCGCCAAACAGTGGGAACAGTCGGAGCTTGAGGCACGCGAGCGAGACGCCATTGCCGCGATGCGAAAGGTGGCCGGCGCCCTGAAGGCCTACCAGAAGGCATACGGCAATCTTCCGGAGGCTCTCGATCAGCTTGGGCCGTCACCGGGGGACGGAGCATCACCGGAATCAGCGGGATTGCTGGACGCTGATCTCGCACAGGGCGTCGCCGGCGGTTATCGCCTCCGCTATTCGATCGTGCCGGCAACCGGCGAGGAAGATGTGTCGGCGCGAAACAGGGGCGCGGGTTTTACAATTGCTGCAACGCCGGTGGTTTATGGGAAAGACGGCCGAAGGTCGTTCTTTCTCGACGGCACAGGAGTGCTGCGAGGCGCTGACAAGAATGGAGCGGTCGCCACAGACGATGATCCGCGTATACAAGACGATGGAACGCGGTAACAGTTCCTGATCCCGTACGCTTGCTGGCGCTCCACAGCAGCATCCTGCGCTGGGAATTAAGCCAGCGGGTCTGGTGAATGTACTTCAGGATCTCGTGGCGTTGTTGCGGAACAAAGGAATATTGACGGAGACCGAAGCAGTGCTATGCAACAAAATGAGTAGATAAACCTACCGGGACGGCATTGCGGGGGTATCGGAATCTTGCTAGGCTTGGCGCACCCCGATGCGCGCGGTCTCTGCCGTGGCAGTTCTGCTGAGCTTAACCTTACTGTGCTCCCCGAAACTATATGCCCAGCAGGAGGAGAACTCAGACGCGCAGCCGGTATTCGAATTTCACAGCGGCTTCTGGGTTAACCTCCACCACTTTCTTTACCAGCAAGGGCGCGTCGAACGAGCCCGTGCGGACGCCGGACCCGAACAAGGGGTTTCGCCGCAATACCGATCATTTCGTTCGATTGAGGAATTGACTCCTCAGCAGAGAGTTGCTTGGAATTCTGCCGTACAAATTTACGCGGAATCGTGGTCATCGCGAGACCTTCTGCTGAACAATCAGATGGTACTTATAAACAACCGGCTGGCTGAGCTTGAGGACTGCCCCGAGCTCGCGGGAAGGATCGCGACAGAGTGCACCTCGGGCATTGTGCCGGAACTAGTGACCGCGCTAGGTGAGGCTGCGCCGATTTATCGCCAGAATTGGTGGGTTGAGCAAGACCGTGCGAATCGTGCCTGGATTGCCGCCATGGCGCCAGTGCTACGGAACATGGGTGCAGACCTCGCGGGTGAACTCGCCGATATTTATCAGAGCAAATGGCCGATAAGAATTCACGTCGATGTGGTGAATTACGCAGGACAGCAAGGCGCCTATACATCACTTGCGCCTTTGCACGTCATGATCGCCAGCGACGACAGCCGTAATCGAGGTCTCAGCGGCATCGAGACGCTTTTCTATCAAGCTTCGCACGTGCTGGCCGTTGGGCTTGAGCAAGCGATTGAGCGCGAGTGCCGGCGATTGCAAAAGCCGGTTCCCAGAGATTTGTGGAATGCGGTGCTGCTTTATACGACGGTCGAACGGACCGGGCGCATCCGTGCGACGGCGCAGACGGACGCCGATACCACTTCTAAAGCTGCCACGCAGGCAAACGGCAACACACTCGGCGCGCGAGGCTGGGGTGAATACGACTTATTGCTGCGTCGTTACTGGCAGCCGTATCTGGACGGGCAAGTCGATATGGACACTGCGGTCGCTCACCTCATCAATGCCATCTAACCATCCCAGTCCAAAACCAGGCCATGCTGCCGCCGTTTGGAGCGGCGCTTCAAGTGTGCTAGTCTTTCGGCCGGCGCGCGGACGATCTAACGACAATTAAATGCCCATCTTCCTTCCTCCGCCAGGCGAGCCAACCGCGAGGTACTAACTCCAGGCGGAGGGTTGGCGTTTCTGGGCTGCTGCTGTTAAAAATCGCTTGGTCGTCGAAAACAGTTTAAGAAAAAGGAGTCGCGTGCAATGCCGGCCAGGCAAGCGACAACCAAAGTGCAGGAAATTAAATTGGCGCATTCGCCTGATTCGGATGACGCCTTCATGTTTTATGCTTTGGCGACGAACCGCGTCAAAGCACCCGGCCTCAAGTTCACGCACGTCCTCTCCGATATTGAATCGCTCAATCAAGCCGCGGATCGAGAAATTTACGATGTCACCGCCATAAGTTTTTCGGCGTACGCCTATCTGCATCAGAAATATGTGCTGCTGGATTGCGGCGCGAGCTTCGGCGAAGGTTACGGGCCAATCGTGGTAGCGAATAGGCCCATGAAGGCGAAACAGCTTGAGGGCGCTCGCATCGCCGTGCCGGGTCTGCGCACGTCGGCGTACCTGACCCTGCGGCTCTATCAGCCGGCTTTCGAGCCGGTGCCGATCTCGTTCGATCAGATTATCAGTGCGGTCCGCTCGGGAACAGCCGATGCCGGTCTGCTCATCCACGAAGGCCAATTGCAATTTCCGGAACTGGGTCTGCATCGCGTTGTGGACCTGGGACAGTGGTGGCTGGAATCAACCAAGCTACCACTTCCGCTTGGCGGCAATGCCGTGAGGCGCGCGCTTGGCGAAGAAGCCGGAAGGCAGATTTCGCGAACCATCCGCGAAAGCGTCGCCTACGCGCTCGAACACCGCGAGGAAGCGCTGAATTACGCGATGCAGTTTGCGCGCGACATGGATACGGACTTGGCCGATAAGTTTGTCGGAATGTACGTGAACAGCTGGACACTCAGCTACGGCGAGCGCGGGCGCGCCGCTGTGCAGGAGTTGCTGGACCGAGGCTTCGACGCCGGCTTGATTCCCGGGCCGGTGAAGGCCGAATTCCTAACCGAGGCTAGCTGACGATTCGTTAACCGAATCTTCACCTGGCCCAAGTTTCTGCCTTATAATTATGGGGAGTTAGCAACCTTTCAATTAAGGGCTGGCCTTCACCTTCGCACTGATTCAGTTCCAGGCATCCAAACAAGCTAAGCCTAGGCCCAGTGTGGCTGCCCGGCTGAGCCGCGTCAAACGCGCGGCGCTTGCCGGCGGAGCAGAGATGTTCGTGACTCGATGAGCCGCGGAGAACACATTCGCGAAGAACTCGTTGCGCTGCTGCGTCGGCGCATTCTGCTGCTCGACGGCGCAATGGGCACGATGATCCAGTCCCATAAACTCGACGAGGCGGGCTACCGGGGCAAGGAGTTCGCGCGGCATGGCAGGGATCTGCGCCTCAACAATGACGCGCTAAATCTGTCTCAGCCGCAGATGATCGGCGAAATTCATCGGCAGTACCTCGATGCGGGCGCGGATATCATCGAAACCAATACCTTCAACTCCAACGCCATTTCGTTAGCGGAATATGCGCTCGAGAATCGCGTTTCCGACCTGAATTTTGCCGGGGCCCAGATCGCGCGCAAAGCCGTGGAAACCTACATGGCTGCCCATCCGGAGCACAGGTGCTTCGTAGCCGGCTCGATGGGGCCTACTTCGAAGGCCGCTTCGGTTTCAAACGACGTCTCAAATCCCGCCGGGCGGTCTGTGACCTTCGACCAACTGCGCGACACTTATCGGACTCAGGCCAGGGCTCTGGTCGAAGGCGGCGTCGATCTCCTGCTGGTCGAAACCGTCTTCGATACCCTGAACGCGAAGGCAGCGCTTTTTGGAATCCAGGAATATTTCGAAAGCTCGGGCCAAGCCGTACCGGTGATTGTTTCCGTCACAATCGTCGACCGCAGCGGACGCACGCTGTCCGGCCAGACGGTCGAGGCCTTCTGGATTTCGATTTCCCACATGCCGCTTTTCAGCGTGGGCATGAACTGCGCGCTAGGCGCAAAAGAGATGCGCCCGTTCATCGAGGAACTTTCGCAACTCGCACCGATCCCCATCACCTGCTACCCGAATGCAGGACTGCCGAATGCGTTTGGCGGTTTTGACGAAACCCCCGAGCGCATGGCCGCCGATCTGGGCAGCTTCGCGCGCAGCGGCTGGGTCAATATCGCGGGCGGCTGCTGCGGTTCGACGCCGGACCATATACGTGCCATTGGCGAAGCGATTCGCGGCGTCGCGCCGCGCATACCTCCCAAAGTGCAGGCCTATTCGCGCTTTAGTGGACTCGAAGCGCTGGTGATTCGTCCGGATACGAATTTCGTCAACATTGGCGAGCGCACGAACGTCACCGGATCGCCGCGCTTTGCGGAACTCATCGGCAAGGGCGATTACGACAAAGCGCTCGCCGTTGCGCGCCAACAGGTAGAAGGCGGCGCGCAGATGATTGATGTCAACATGGACGAAGCCATGCTGGATTCAGAAAAGTGCATGACCACTTTTCTGAATGCGCTGGGCTCCGAGCCAGATATCGCCCGCGTCCCTGTGCTGGTGGACAGCTCCAAATGGAGCGTGATCGAGGCCGGTTTGAAGTGCCTCCAGGGCAAGGGCATTGTAAATTCTATCAGCTTGAAGGAAGGCGAAGATGTTTTCCGCGATCAGGCCCGCAAAATTCGCCGGTATGGAGCCGGCGTGGTGGTGATGGCCTTTGACGAAAAAGGTCAGGCAGACACCGCCGAACGCAAGGTGGCCATTGCGACGCGCGCGTATCGAATCCTGACTGAAGAAGTGGGCATGTCGCCTACCGATATCATCATGGACCCCGCGATTCTCACCGTCGGCACGGGAATCGAAGAGCACAACCAGTACGCGCTCGCGTTTATTGAGGCGAGCCGCCAGATCAAGGCGTCGCTGCCCGGCGTGAAAGTGAGCGGCGGCATCAGCAACATTTCGTTTTCCTTCCGCGGCAACAATGTAGTGCGCGAAGCCATGCATTCGGCTTTTCTTTATCACGCCATTCGCGCGGGGCTGGATATGGGCATTGTCAATGCCGGGCAGCTCGCGATCTATGAAGAGATTGCCCCGGAGCTGCGCGAGCGCGTCGAAGACGTGCTGCTGAATCGGCGGCCGGACGCGACCGAGCGGCTGCTGGATTTCGCGCAAACCGTGGAGAAACGCGGGCCCGCCGGAGCAAAGGAAGACGGATGGCGGCAGGGTACGATTGAGGAACGGCTCTCGCACGCCCTCGTCCACGGAATCACGGAATTTCTGCAACAGGATGTGGAAGAAGCGCGGCAGAAATACAAGGCGCCGCTCAGCATTATTGAAGGTCCGCTCATGGCTGGCATGAATATCGTCGGCGATCTTTTCGGTTCGGGGAAGATGTTTCTGCCGCAGGTGGTGAAGAGCGCTCGCGTGATGAAGCAGTCGGTAGCGATCCTCTTGCCATATCTCGAAGCTGAAAAACTGGCGAGCGGCGGCCGCAAAGCGCAAGCGCGAGTTTTACTGGCCACCGTGAAGGGCGACGTCCATGATATTGGCAAAAATATTGTCGGGGTCGTGCTCGGCTGCAACAACTATGAAGTGATTGATCTGGGCGTGATGACGCCCGCGGAGAAAATTCTCGAGGCCGCACGTGAGAAGAAGGTTGACCTCATCGGTCTAAGCGGGCTGATTACTCCCTCGCTCGATGAAATGGTGCATGTCGCGAAGGAGATGGAACGCGAAGGCTTTTCTGTTCCGCTGCTGATTGGCGGCGCGACCACAAGCCGTGCTCACACCGCCGTGAAGATAGCGCCTGGCTATCACCATCCGGTCGTTCACGTACTGGATGCGTCACGTGCGGTCGGAGTGGTCTCCAGCCTCACGAGCAAGGAACAGCGGGCCTCCTTTGTGCGGGAGAACTGCGAGGAACAGGAAAAAATTCGCAAGCAGTATAGCGGGCCGCGCATCGCGCCATTGCTTTCTCTGCCGGAAGCGCGCGCCAGGAAAACGCGCATTGATTGGACGAGATACACGCCACCCGTGCCGTTGTTCACCGGCATGCGAGTATGGGATTCCGTGTCGCTCGAAAAGCTGGTGCCGCTGATCGACTGGACTCCTTTTTTCCATGCCTGGGAGCTGAAGGGAATCTATCCGCGAATTTTGCAAGATCCGACGGTAGGGCCACGCGCAAAGGAACTTTTCGACGATGCCCAAAAGCTGCTTTCGGAGATTGTTGCGCAAAAGCAGCTCATGGCACGAGGTGTAAGCGCATTTTTCCCGGCCAATAGCGTGGGTGATGACATCGAGCTGTATACGGACGAAACGCGTACACATCCGCTGGCAACCTTCTTCACCTTGCGGCAGCAGATGCAAAAACCGGACGGCGAGCCAGAATATGCGCTGGCCGATTTCATTGCTCCAAAAGAGACCGGGCTCGCGGATTACCTAGGCGCGTTTGCGGTGACTGCAGGAATCGGCGCTTCGGAACTCGCGACGCGGTATGAAAAGGCGCATGACGACTATAACGCGATTATGGTTAAGGCGCTGGCCGACAGGCTGGCCGAGGCGTTTGCCGAATGGATGCACAAGCAGGCTCGCGATGCCTGGGGCTTTGGACGGGACGAGAATCTGACAACGGAAGATTTCGTGCACGAGCGCTATCGCGGCATCCGGCCCGCACCGGGTTATCCCGCTTCCCCGGATCACACGGAAAAGGCAACCCTTTTCGCCCTGCTGGACGCCGAACGAGCCGCGGGTATCAAACTGACGGAAAATTTCGCCATGTTTCCGGCGGCCTCGGTTTGCGGATTGTATTTTGCGCATCCACAATCACGGTACTTTGCCGTGGGCAAAATCGGCCGCGATCAGGTGCTCGATTATCAGCGCCGCAAAGGACTGGACTTGCGCTCTATCGAGCGCTGGCTGGGTCCTTACCTGAATTACGAGCGCGCTGCGGATTAGCTGAAATAGCGGTCTTCCTGCCTTGACGCTCCGTAGCGTTTCGCTTACATTCACTGATTCCCGTGCAGGCGTGAGGCCCACAGACGGAGCGCATCAACAGCGCAAATCCGCGGCTAGCCTGCGGCACGCAGAACCGGGATCTATCCATGCAGCGGATTCTTTCCACGTATGTTTTTATAAAACGAAAGCTGACTCCCGGTCTGCTGTCGGAGATTGCCCGCCATGGCGTCAATGCGGTCGAGATTTTCTGTGCGCGCTCGCATTTCAACTATCACTCAGCCGATGCGGTGCGGGAAATCGCCGGAACGCTGCGGGATCAAAATCTCACACTGCACGCGCTGCACTCCCCGGCCGAGCGTGACTTTAATCCCATGCACGAGAGCAGCGCGCCGCTGTCGATTTGCGATCCCGAGCGCGTGCGCCGCCTGGAAGCCGTGGACGAGATCAAGCGTGCCCTAGACGTAGCGGAATATCTGCCTTTCCGCTACCTCGTGCAGCACGTCGGGTCGCAACGCGACCCCGCAGATCAAAGGCGGTTCGATGCCGCGTTCAGTTCGCTCGAACATCTGCACATTTTCGCCAAGGAACGAGGCGTCACGGTCGCAATCGAAAATACGCCAGGAGAGATGGCCGCACCCGCTCACTTGCGCCAGCTGATCGTCGCGACACGATTGACAGGCCTGCGAATGTGTTTCGACATGGGACATGCACACATCGGAGACGGCGTGCTGCCCAGCCTTGAGCCCATGCGCGAGTTTCTGGTGACCGCGCACATCCACGACAACAATGGAATGAAAGATGAACACTTGCTGCCTTATGAAGGTACCATCGAATGGAAGTCAGCTCTTCGTGCATTGCCTCAGGATCTCCCGCTTGTTTTTGAGTTGAAAGAAAAACCCGCCTATGCCGATCCTGCTCCGGCTTTTGTCGCGCTGAGTGCCGCCCGCGGTGCATTTGATCGGATCGAGCGGGCGCTTTCTTCTACGGAAGAGGCGAACTGAGCCGCCCCTGCGATGAATCTGGTCACCATCGATAAAGCCGGCGAGCACGAGGGCCAGGAAGTCACTGTGCGCGGCTGGCTCTATAATCTGCGCGAATCGGGCAAGCTTTTGTTCCCCATTTTTCGGGACGGCACCGGCCTGATGCAGGGTGTGGTTTCGCAGAAGGAAGCACCCGAAGCTTTTGCGGCGCTCCGCGGCCTGACGCAGGAATCGAGCGTCGAGATCACCGGCAAGATCCGCCGGGAACCGCGTGCTCCCGGCGGTTACGAAATCGGCGTGACAGACGTTCATGTCGTGCAGCGAGTGCCGGAATCAGAGCCGTACCCTATACAACTGAAAGAACACGGCGTAGATTTCCTTCTCGACCGGCGTCACCTGTGGGTACGGACGCCACGTCAAGCCTCCATCCTGCGCATTCGTGCCGAAGCGATTCGTGCCGCGCGCGAATACATGGATAACCAGGGCTATACGCTGACCGATGCGCCGATATTTACGCCTGCCGCTTGCGAAGGGACGACCACGCTTTTCGAGGTGCAGTACGTCGATGACGAAAAGGCATATCTGACCCAGTCGGGGCAGCTTTATGTCGAGGCTCTCGCCGCGGCGCTAGGCAGGGTCTATTGCTTCGGGCCTACGTTCCGCGCTGAAAAATCGAAAACGCGACGCCACCTTACGGAATTCTGGATGCTTGAGCCCGAAGCCGCATATACCCACCTCGAAGACATGATGGCGCTGGGCGAAGAACTCGTGAGCCATATCGTACAATCGGTGTTGCGTAATCGTTCGCGCGAGCTTGAGACCCTAAAGCGCGAAACCTCTAAACTCGCACCAGTCAAACCCCCGTTTCCACGCATTACTTATGAGCAAGCGCTCGAAATTCTGCAGAAGCACGGGCATAACGTGAAGTGGGGCGATGATTTCGGCGGAGATGAAGAGACCACGCTTTCGCAGCAGTACGACCGGCCGGTGATGATTCACCGGTATCCCGCTTCCATTAAAGCGTTTTACATGGAGCCGGATAAAGATCGACCCGACCTGGCGTTGGGATTCGATGTGCTCGCATCGGAAGGCTATGGGGAGATCATCGGCGGCGGAGAACGCATCTCCAGTTATGAACTGCTGGTCAAACGCCTCAGAGACCAAAAACTGCCTGAAGAGGCGTTCCAGTGGTATCTCGATTTGCGCCGCTATGGCAGCGTGCCGCACGCGGGCTTCGGCATGGGGCTGGAGCGGGTGGTCGCCTGGATTTGTGGAACTGAGCACGTCCGCGAGGTTATTCCCTTCCCGCGCATGATCTACAGAGTGTACCCTTAACCGCTATTCGCCGCCCTTCCGCCCGCCGGTTTGGGCGAACAGATTCCATCATGGCGCAGAAGATTCGCATCATCGGCGTGCCGATGGACCTCGGCCAGAGCCGCCGCGGCGTCGATATGGGTCCTTCCGCGCTGCGCGTCGCCGGCCTGCAGACGCGCCTGAAGCAGCTCGGGCACACGGTAGAAGATATCGGCAACATCCCTGTAAAGCAGCCGGAAGAGCAGCATTACGGCGAAAAACACGCCAAGTATCTGCATGAAATCGCGGAAACCTGCCGCGGCCTAGCGGAGATGACGGAAAAGACATTAGCCGAAGGATTTTTGCCGGTGGTTCTGGGCGGTGATCATTCCATCGCTATCGGCACCTGCTCCGGAGTCTCCAATTTCTTTCGCAAGCAGTCGAAGAAAATCGGGTGCCTGTGGCTGGATGCGCATGGGGACATGAATACCCCGGAATCATCGCCTTCGGGGAACGTTCACGGCATGCCACTGGCATCGCTAATCGGTTACGGCGCGCCGGAATTGGTAGAGCTGCTCGGATACAAGCCGAAAGTGGAACCGCGGAACGTGTCGATCGTTGGCGTGCGCGATCTCGATGCGAAAGAGCGGCGGCTGGTGAAGGATTCCGGCGTGCACGCGTTCACGATGAGGGATATCGATGAACGCGGGATGCGTGAAGTCATGAGTGAAGCGCTTCGATTTGCCACTGACGATACCGACGGTATCGCCGTGAGCGTTGATATGGATTTGATCGATCCGGCGGACGCTCCGGGGGTCGGAACTCCGGTCCGCGGTGGCATCACCTATCGCGAGGCGCATCTGGCCATGGAAATGATTGCGGATAGCGAGGCCATGGCTTCGCTGGAAGTGGTGGAGATCAATCCGGTGATCGATCTGCACAATAAAACAGCGTTGCTCGCCGTTGAAATGGTGCTGTCGGCGCTGGGAAAAAAAATTCTTTAGGACGGTCGGCGATTAATGGCGGAGAACAAACGTTTGCGCGTCGGCGTGATCTTTGGCGGTCGATCCGGAGAGCATGAAGTATCGCTGGCTTCGGCAGCGTCGGTGATACGCGCGCTGGATCCGGAAAAATACGAAGCTGTGCCGGTCGGAATCGGCAAGGACGGGCGTTGGTTTATCGGCACGCCGGCGCAAAAAATGCTGCCGGACGTATTACGCCAAGGCCAGCGCGTCATGCTGAGTGCTGACCCGAACGTCGGCGCGCTGATGCCACTCGAGCAGAGCAGCACGGGTTCACAACGCCTTGACGTGATCTTTCCGGTCCTCCACGGCACCTATGGTGAAGACGGAACTGTGCAAGGGCTGCTTGATCTTGCCGGGATTCCTTACGTGGGCTCAGGCGTGATCGGATCTGCCGTGGGCATGGACAAGGATATGGCCAAGCGGCTGTTTATGCAGGAGGGCCTGCCGGTAGGCGAATTTCTTGCCATCCTGCGTTCGGAATGGGAGACCGGGCGCGAGCACGTTTTGAAAACAGTCGCGAGGAAATTCCGATTTCCAGTCTTTGTTAAACCTGCGACCTTGGGCTCGTCCGTCGGCATGACCAAGGTACACAGTCGCAAGGAATTAGCGACCGCCCTTGATTTGGCCTCCGAGTTCGCTCAAAAAATCTTAGTCGAACGCAATATCAGGGGACGCGAAATCGAAGTTTCGGTGCTCGGAAACGATGAGCCGAAAGCCTCCCTTCCGGGGGAGATCATTCCGCATCGCGAATTCTATGACTACACAGCCAAATATCTCGAGGAAGGCACGCAACTGGAAATACCGGCCAAACTCACAAAAACGCAGGTCCGCCGATTTCAGGAATATGCCGTGCGCGCCTTTCGGTGTCTGGAATGCCGGGGAATGGCGCGGGTCGATTTCTTTCTGGAAAAGCCCAGCGGTCGTATTTACTTGAACGAGATCAACACCATCCCCGGCTTTACCTCGATCAGCATGTATCCCAAACTGTGGGAAGCTTCGGGCATTCCGTATCGCGATCTGATTGATCGGCTCATTCAGCTCGCTCTCTCTGAACATCGCGAAAAACAGCGCACGAAATATTCTATTGAATTGCCGGCAGGTTCAGGCGGCGCGCTTGGCGCCTGAACCTGCTGTTTTGGTACTGGCTCATTTGAAAGGACTCATTACCGCTATTTCCCTCGGCTGGGATCGTCACTGGGATTGATGTAGTTGAATTGCACTGGCGACATCCCATGGATCTGCACGATTGTCTCGCCGCTTGCCATCACGTAGTGATGCATATTGGGATCCAGATATGCAAAGCTGCCTGCCGGAAAGCCTTGCATTTTGCTCTCCTCGAATCGATCACCCATGCCGAACTTGAGGGTGCCTGAGATCACCGTCACGTTCTCCCGTTTCGGATGCCAATGCGGCGCGATTCGATATCCACTAGGCATCTTCAGACGGATGGTATAGTCGCCGGTAGTCGCCAGCGGATTTCCCTCCACTACGGCCAACTGCGCTCCCGGCGGCACAAAAGCGGGTACAGGCCCCCATGAAATCGTATCGGGCGTGAACGCATTTTTTTCGGAAGGAATGGTGCGCCCGGAACTGGCGAACAAAACGATCGACAGAACTGCGAGTAACCCAACGCCACCATACAATTTTCGGTTCATTGGCTCCTCCTTGCGATTATCGAGACTGCTCGACATTGCTGAGCGCGCGAATGATTGCCTGCCGGCGCGAGAAATTCAATTGAGGAGGAATAATGGTTATATATCTTTCGTATATCCTCGCAAATGTTTGAATCTTAGGCAATAATGCGACATTAAATGCGCGTAGCAAAGCTCACTAGCGAAATTGAACTCGACCTCGGGCGCTACGAACTCCGCCGTGACGGGCGAAGGGTGAAGCTCGAGAAAAAGCCGATGGAGCTGCTCATCTTTCTCGTTGCCAGGCGAGACCAGCTAGTTTCGCGCCAGGAGATTGTGTCAAAACTCTGGCGCTCCGATCTTTTCATCGACACGCAGACGAGCATCAATAATATCGTCCGAAAACTTCGCACCGCGCTTGGCGACAATTCGGCGAAGCCGCGGTTCCTCGAGACCGTGGTTGGAAAGGGCTATCGTTTTATCGGTCCCGTGCGTGTAATCGACCCGCGTTACGGCTCATCGGTTTACGGACAAGCGCCAACAGCCACTTCAGCACACTCTGCCCTTCAGCCGATTGCTTTTGAGCAGCGGCCCGCTCTCGCCGTTCTGCCACTGGTGCTGGTCGGGGATCTCCCGGATGACCATGGTCTGTCTCTGGGATTCGCGGATGCATTGATCTCTCGTCTGGGCAATCTGGAGGGAATAAATGTCTTGCCCACCTCGGCCGTCTTAAATCTGCCTCTCGAAATAACGCCTTGGGAGATAGGCACCCGCCTGCAAGCTCGGTTTGTGGTGCACGGCGCTATGCGAGCTTTAAAGGGGCAATGGCAACTCTCGGTGGAATTGCTGGACACGCACCTGCAGCGCGTTTGCCTCGCTCGAAAATCTGACGTTGTTATGGAACGCCTTTTCGATTTCGAAGATGACACGGCGCGTCAGATCGCGAGAGCGTTGAACCGGCCGCTGCGTCCAAAGGCGGTCGGTCCGCCGTCGCGCTATAGCAACGATCCAATGGCATATGCAGAATTCATGCGCGGCTATCGTCTGAGTTCTTCTGGGGATCCCGCTGTTTTAGATGAAGCCGCACAGCGCTTGATTAACGCAATCAGCCGAGATCCCGACTTTTCGCTCGCTCACGCAACGCTGTCCGTCGTTTGTGCAACGCATCACTTCGAGGTCGACCCGACAAACACGTGGCTGGAAAAAGCCGAGTTCCATTGCGCCAAGGCTTTGGAATTGAACCCGGATCTTCCTGAGGCGCACATCTCCAAAGCGTACCTGCTGTGGGGTCCGTCGAAGAATTTTCAACATCTCGAAGCTATTACCGAACTTAGGCGGGCTCTCGCTTTGCAGAGCAATCTGCCCCACGCTTACAATCGGCTGGGGACCATCCTCGCGCATATCGGACTGCTCGACCATGCTCGCGAAATGTATGACCGCGGGCGCCAGTTTCATCCGCAAAAGGTCGTCAGTCACAGCATTGTCCAGGTTTACCTCTGGGGTAATGAATGGGAGTTGGCGCGTGAGGAGATTCGGGCTTGGCGTGCCGAGAATCCAGGCAACAAGTATGCCGTATATTTTGCTCCGCTGCCGGCGATGATGATGGGCAACTGGAAGGAAGCCGAAGCCCAGTTGAATGAGGCGGTACAACTTTTGCCTGACGACCCCCTCATCATCAGCTTGCAGGGTCTTTTTGCCGCTTTGCACGGTAAGAAAGAGCAGGCGCTAAGATTTCTAGCGCAGGCCTGCGCGAGCCCAAAATCTTTTGGACATGCGCATCATACGTATTATCAGGTCGCCTGCATCCTCTCAATTCTGGAGCGGCACAAACCCGCCTTCGAGTGGTTAGAGAGAAGCGTCAGCACGGGATTTGCATGTTGGCCGTTTTTCTTGCACGATCCATGTCTTCAGAATCTCCGCAGCCTGCCTGAATTTGAAGTTCTGGTGAACTCGTTGCAGGCCAGATACCCGGACCATCTTGGACTGCTATAGCCGGCTCCAGCAACGCCAAATTCTGTTCGACAGCTTAACCAAACCTTTGCCGCAGGGAGTTTGCTTCTGTTGTTTGAGTCTGTTAGCTTTTCTGCTTCAATGCATCCCTGACGCGCATTGAAGGCACGCGTTTAGCAATACAGCCGAGGATAATTTTGGCGCTATTCGATAAGACCAGCGAGGAACCAGATTCGAAACGGCTTCGTTACGCCGTAAGCGGCGTGGCACTTGTAATCCTGGTCGCATTTGGCGTCTGGTTCTTCTTCCTGCGTTTTATCAGCGAAAAACATACGATCGACCATTTCATGGATGCGGTCGTGGCGCAGGATTATCAGCATGCTTTTGAGATCTGGAAATCGCACGGTTCATATACTTATAAGGATTTCGTAGCCGACTGGGCGCTGGACGGTTATTACGGGCCCATCAAAAGTTACCGCATCGAATCCGCATCGCTTCCTCCAAACGGCGGCAGCGGCGTGGTCGTGGTAGTGGAAGTGAGCCCTTTTTCGCCTTTTCCTGACAACAATGACCCAAATAGCGGCCGGAACAAAGAGATTCGCCTGTGGGTAGAGCGAAGCGATCAGTCGATCAGTTTCCCGCCGTGACGATCGTTTAGGATTCGGATTCGGCTTCTTCGCGAATCATTACGGGGAAACCGTCCCGAATAGGGTAGACGATCCGGCAAGTAGCGCAGCGTAGCCCCTTCTCGTCAGGCGTCATCTTCACTGGCGTCTTACATACCGGGCACACCAGCAAATCGAGCAGTTCCTGGCTGATTGCCATTTTCTCTCTTCCTCGGTTTTTGAATGTAGCAGAGGGCTCCCACAGCGGCAATGGCTCTCAGAGACCCTTCTGCCGCCGAAAGTCACGCGCGACCGCCGCGGGATCGCGCTGCTCCGCATCCACGGCGTAATTCATCTGCCTCATCTCCGAATCAGAGATCTTCCCGCCGAGCACGTCCAGGGGGCCACGCAAATCCGGATGATCATTAAGAGTTCCGCCGCGAACAACAGTCACGGCCTGGTACGGCGGGAAAAAGTGCCGGTCATCTTCCAGAATGACCATGCCTAGCGCGATGATCAGGCCATCTGTCGAATTACCTGCAACGACGTCTACCTGATGCTCTTTGAGCGCGCGATACAACAAACCAAGGTCCATGATGCTCGGGGCGGCAGCAAACCGTAACCCATAAGCACGGGCGAGACCGGGATAGCCATCCGAGCGTTCCATGAATTCATAACCGAATCCGGCGCGCCACTGGGGCGCGTGAGGAACTAGATCAGAAATTGTGCGCAGTTTGTTTTTTTTTGCATCTTCGCTGCGAACTACGATCGCAAAAGTATTGTTGAATCCAAGCGGCGGGCCAACGTCAAAACCGAAGCGGTCACGGTACGCGTCGTGAACTGCGCGATAAACCGCCTCAGTATCATTGGACGAAGGCTCGTTCAACACGGCGGCGAGAGCTGTTCCGGTGTATTCAGCGTACATGTCCAATTGCCCGGCAAGCATGGCGCGATGACAAATCAATGTCCCACCCAGGTTAAGGCGGCGGTCCACGCGCAAGCTTGTATGAGCCGCGACCTGTTGTGCAAGCAACTCGGCAAGGATGATTTGCTCGGTGAAATTCTTCGAACCAACTACGATGGTGTTCGGGCGCGCATGGCGACAACCCGTAAGCGCACCAAATGCCCCGCCCAGCAGGGTCAGCGCATGGCGTCTGGTGAACTGTGGGCGCATTTGCATGCGATAAAGCTTACGTTCCAGGCGTCAGCTTGTGCTCGACAAAGCCGAGCAACACGTCCACGCCGATCGCCAGCAGCGCCGCGGGAAATGCGCCCGCCAGGATGACGGCGTTGCTGACCATGGCCACGCCGCGAAAAATAAATACGCCCAACCCGCCCGCACCAATCGCCGCGGCGATCGTCGCAATGCCAATGCAGATAATCGTGGCAACCCGCACGCCCGCGAGGATGACAGCAATAGAGAGCGGGAGTTGGACGTCCCACAGAATTTGCCTCGGCGTCATTCCCATCCCGCGCGCCGATTCGAGCACGGCAGGGTCGACGCCGGCAATTCCAGTGTAGGTGTTTTGCAGGATGGGAAGCAGCGCATAGAGAGCCAAAGCGACGATGGCAGTTTTCGCGCCGATGCCGCCTAGAAAGGGGACCGGAATAAGAAATCCGAACAGCGCCAGGCTTGGAATCGTTTGAATTACGTTTGCAGTGCCCAGTACCCAGCGACGCAAATTTTGCCGCCGCACAAGCGCGATGCCGAGTGGGATACCAATGAGAACGGCGGCAAACATTGCCACGCCAACAAGCACGAGATGCTGCAGCGTACGAGAAAGAATTTCCGCGTGGTCACGCACCAGAAAAGTCCAGAAGCTCATGCCTCCTCCATCTGATGCTTGTCGATTCTGCTTAACTACGGCGGGGTCGCATTTCTCCCATTGTCTCAACCCAGCGAATCGACAAACGCTCGCGCCTCAGGCTCGGTCGAGTGCAGGAACTGATCGGGTTCATAGATTGCCGTCAGCCGCCCTTCAGTGAATAGACCGATGTGCGTTCCAATGAGCAACGCCTCACGAATATCGTGAGTGACGAAAACAATGGCTTTACCGAGACGTGTGGCCACTTCACTGAACTCGCGCTGCAATTCGGCCCGCGTGATGGGGTCCACCGCGCCGAAGGGTTCGTCCATCAAAAGGATCGGGGGATCGGCGGCCAGTGCTCGGGCCACTCCCACGCGCTGGCGCTGTCCGCCGGAGAGTTCGCTCGGTTTGCGTGCCGCGAATTTGACCAGGTCCAGACCGACCAGTTCCAGCATTTGTCGGACGCGCTCTTGAACGCGCGGCTCGGGCCAGGATTCCAGGCGCGGCACCATGGCTACGTTCTGCTCGACTGTCCAGTGCGGAAAAAGTCCGACGTCTTGAATTACATAGCCGATGCGCCTGCGTAGGCGAATGGGATCCCATTCCAACTGCGAGCGCCCTTCAATGAAAATCTCTCCGGACGAGGGCTCGACCAGCCGATTAATGAGCTTCAGGGTTGTCGTCTTGCCTGTGCCGCTGCGCCCCAGCAAAACGAGAGTTTCCCCCGGTGCCACCTTGAAGCTGACATTGCTGACAATTTGCCGGTTGTCAAGCGCATAGCTGACGTTTCGCAGTTCGACCGCCAGGTCACTGAGCGCAGACGTGGCGCTCATGACTGGTTCTTGACCAGGCGGATGCCAGGCAAAGCCATCGCTCTATGTTAGGCTGCTGCGACAACCTGGGCAATCTCGTCGTAGAGCGCCCTAACAACATCTTCATGCATCCCGATTCCCCCGGGGGCATCAAATCGCAGGGGACTCATGGCATCTACAACACGTGTTCCCGGACGCGACATCTTGCTGGCAGAGCTGTCAGGGGTTCGCGTGCGGAGCGACGCTCTTTTCGAGATCGTCCGCCCGGAAGCTCTCTATGAACGCCCTATCCCTGAAAGACACCGCATCATCTTCTACTTAGGCCACCTCGAAGCATTCGATTGGAATCTTTTTGGCCGCGAATTGGGCGAATTGAAACCATTCGAACCTAAATTGGACAAGCTGTTTGCATTCGGCATTGATCCTGTCACAGGCAAACTCCCAGATGACCAACCCGGCGACTGGCCCGAGCCCGGAGAGGTTCTGCGATACAACCAGCGTGTGCGAGCGCTGATCAATGAACAACTGCCGGTCGCGCTTGAAGGCCCTGAGGAACGGCGGACGACTATCGCGCAGTTTTTGCATGTGGCAATTGAACATCGTCTCATGCACGCCGAGACGCTCGCTTACATGCTGCATCGGCTGCCGCTCAATCTTAAGTGTGCTCGGCAATCTCCAACTCCGCCACGCCCACCACAGGTTCGGCCGCAAATGACCGAAATCCCCACTGGCCTCGCTACATTAGGGTTGAGGCGGGATTCCCGCGTGTTCGGATGGGATAACGAGTTCGAAGAGCACAGTGTTTTCGTGCCTGCATTCCGCATTGACACGTACAAAGTGACGAACTTGCAATACCTGCGGTTTGTGGCCGAGGGCGGCTATGGAGAGCGTTCTTTCTGGAGCGACCTCGATTGGGAATGGCTGCAGGCGACGGGTACGCTCCATCCGGCATTCTGGATTCGCCGCGCCAATCAATTTTTCTTTCGTACCATGTTCGACGAGGTCCCTTTGCCGCTCGATTGGCCTGTATATGTGAGCCACGCCGAAGCCTCTGCGTATGCGCGCTGGGCGGGCAAGGAGTTGCCGAGTGAAGCCGAGTGGCATCGCGCAGCTTACGGCACCCACCACGGAGCCGAACGAGCCTATCCCTGGGGCGATGAGCCGCCGCGTCAGGGGCTGGGCAATTTCGACTTCCATTACTGGGATCCAACACCCGTGGCTGCCTTCCCAGCGGGGAGTAGCGCATTTGGGGTGACCGACCTCGTTGGCAACGGTTGGGAATGGACGCGCTCAGTTTTCGCGCCGTTCGATGGATTCGAGCCATTTCCTTTCTATCAAGGCTACTCTGCAAACTTCTTTGACAACCGGCATTACGTCATGAAGGGTGGATCGGCTCGAACTGCGGCCTGCATGTTGCGGCGATCATTTCGGAATTGGTTCCAGCCTAATTATCCCTACATCTATGCCGGTTTTCGCTGTGTCGAACGCTGATTTGCCCTGACGCTTGAACGGGGGACTTATGCTCTCCGCAACAATGGTGCAGAACTCTGTGGCTGAATTCGCCGCGGATGTGCGATTGGGTCTGACGAAAGCCGGCCAAAAAGAAATTCCCTCGAAATATCTTTACGATGAAGTGGGGTCCGCTCTCTTCGAAGTCATCACCGTGCTTCCCGAATATGGGTTATTTCGCGCCGATGAGCGCCTGTTACGGCAGAACGCGGAAATGATCGCCGCGACCTTCTCAGCCGAGCGCATCGTTGTCGCCGAATTGGGCAGCGGCAGCGGAAAGAAGTCTTCTCTGATCCTCGAGGCGCTGGCGAAGAAGCACTCCACAGTCTATCGGCCGATCGAAATTTCTGCCAAGGCGTTGGAGCAATGTTCCAAGGAGATGGGCCGCTTTGGCAACGTCGAGTTCAAGCCTCTGCAGCAAACCTATATCGATGGACTCACCTCGGCTGCGCTGGAACGAACGTGTGGTGAACGGCTGCTGATCCTGTTTCTCGGCAGCAGCATCGGTAATTTTGAGACTGGTGCCGCCGAAAGCTTTCTTCTCCAAATAAGGGAGCCCTTGAAATCCGGCGATGCCTTGCTTCTCAGCACCGATTTGGATAAGCCCGCTTCTCGGCTTTTGCCGGCCTACGACGATCCGCTGGGAGTCACGGCGGCGTTCGATCTCAATCTGCTTGCCCGCATCAACCGTGACTTGGACGCCGACTTCGATCTTGGCTCCTTCCGGCATGCAGCCCGCTATGACGCGGCCAACCGCCGCGTGGAAATGCACCTTGTTTCAACGCGTCCACAACGCGTGACAATACCACGGTCCAACTGTGACATCTCCTTCGCGGAAGGTGAGACCATTTGGACGGAGAGTTCACATAAGTATCGTGCTGCGGAAGTAACGCAACTGGGATGCCGCGCAGGATTCCGCGCGCTTAGACAGTGGGTCGATTACGAATGGCCTTTCGCGCAAACGCTATTTGTCGCTGCGTAGACTTGTTCAACGCTCCACGCCGAAGTTTAATCGTGCTGTGAAAGTAGCCCGGTTGGACGTGCTGCTTCCACGCGAAGGCTTACGTCGCCATTCCAAGATCTGCCGCCGGACAGATCGACCGGCCATACCGCCAAGATCTGCGAGCCTTGATAGACACGCTCGAAACCTTCTTCTGATTCCGAGATGGTTTCGATGGGTGTGATCCAGAACTCGCTGGCAGACGGCGCTTCGATGATCGCTGCCACGTTCTGCCATTCGTCGATCACCCTCAATTTAGCGCCCGAAGCCGGCACCGCCGCGGACCAACTCAAGGGATAACGGTGCGAGCCCAGCTCAAAATAGCGATCCGGCTCATTAGGCGCGAGGAAATTTAGGACAAGTTCCAGACCTACGAAGGCGGGACGATCGTCGCTGCCGGTGCAGGAAAGTCGTGTTGCGCAATGGAGATGATAGCCCCTCTTCCCCGCCGCAAACGAAAAACGCTTTCTGCACCGCAGTAGTTCAGCCGATCCGGGAGCCGCACAATCAGGACAAGCCGCGGAGCATTCAAGAGTAATGCTTGTGGGTCCCGTTTCTACAACGTCGTACGTGCCGGACGCGATTGCGCGATTTGCCTCCAGCGTTAGTTCCTCATAGTCTCTGAAGCTTTTGCCAGCCGGAAATAGCAATGAACGAAAGGCATTGCGCGGCCAGCGGTCGTAGCGGAGAAACCGTTCGAGCCCATCCTCTTTGCTGCGGACCTGCTCGTGAATCGAAGCCACACCGCCGCCCCCGCCCGATGACACTTCGCGAAGGCGGTAATGGTAGGCCTCCGGCCGGCGCTGCATCGAATTGATCAGAGTTACTGCGCTCGGGCGATAGTCAAGAGCAGCGAGGGTGCCCCCGTCGGCCGGCCGGAGCAGGGCAGCCAAGCTCTTTGAGGTCACGTAAAGTTCGGTGCGCCCGTCTCCATCGAAATCGCTTTGTTCAACTTGCAAGTCATCGCTGTGTTTCAGGACAACGTCCTCAAGCAACATTTCGGCGCGCACGAGTTCGCGCCAGAGTTCGGTGCGCAAATGCGGCGCATAAATTCCGCCGAAAACTCCATGCCAATAAGCATCATTACACTGCGCGCGTAACAGGTGTTTTTCCGCAAGCTGCTGTTTCGAGCTCTTGTGTGCGCTGATTCGCTTTGACGCAACGCTGCGGCACTTTTCGGATATCCGCAGCATTTTTTTGTGCAGCAGATTCGATTCCGGATATTTGGTGAAAAAGGCACGCCATGGCCCGCCCCGCAGGAACCGCTGCACGTCCGGGCGATTCGAAAACTCCTGATTGATGGAGTGAAAAGCTGTCCGTGCTCTGGTAGGCAGCGTCCATTCCATCATTTCGGAGTATGAGGCTGTAGGCAGGTCGGCACGCCCCAGCGGCTGATGGCCCCGGATATATTGGCCGGGCGGCTCTACGTTCAGCCATTCCGCCGAATTTTCAAGGGTGGCAAAAAAGTGGTCGAGCCACCCGTCACGGTAGCAGTGATCGTGCGTGCCCGGCCAAGCCCCGAACTTTTCGCAATCATCTCCCATTGCCGCCATGCCTCCGGGATAACGCTCGGCCGCATCACGAAGGAACCCGATAGTTTCTTCGCTAGGTCGAAACGGCAGCAGATATCGCAGTGTCTTCTGACCGGGAAGAACACGTACGGTCAGTCCGCGGTCTTCCGTGACGTAATCACCGAATAACTGCCCCTGTTCGAATCCGGCCGCCAGAAAGTGCACGTCGTCAACCAAGGTATATCCAACTCCGGCCGAGGCTAGTGCAGACGGCACTTGCGGCTCCCAAACCCGTTCGGCCAGCCACGCGCCTTCCGGCTCACGCCCGAACTTCTCCCGCAAATAGTTCCGCATGAGTTGAATTTGCCGAATCTGGTCTCCGAGTGGAATAGAAACCAGAATAGGTTCATAGAAGCCGCCGCCCACGAGTTCGATTTGCTCGCGCGACGTCAACTCCTGAAGATATCTGAAAAATTCCGGATGGCGCTGTTCCAGCCATTCAAGTAACGGACCGCTGTAATGGAGACCAATTCGAACGCCCGGGTGACGAAGCAGGCACTGCACAAAGGGTAGGTACGACCGCTGGTACGTTTGTTCGAAAACAGAGTCAAAATTGCCGACCGGCTGGTGACCGTGAATCAGAAGAACCAACGTGAACTTAGCCAACTTGGAACCCCGCAAGACTAGGCCCTGTCATGATACTAAGTGCCGCAAAAGTTGCAACGCGACACAGCCTTCGTTTGTCCAAAAAATCTCAAGCCTTCGTTCTTCCTGGATGCGCCTGAAACCCCTGCAACCAGCGGCGGTATTCCTTTCTCCGCTTTCGAGGCGCTAAGCCCCTCCTGTACCAAGACAGCGTACCGCCAATTTGCATTCCTAAGCGCTGTACTACAGGGAGTCGCGGAGGGTAACGCAATTGTGTACCCAAATTACCCTACTCACCGGGGGTATCCATCCGGCGAATACTGTACGCTCTCTCCGCCCAGAATTTGCCCATTGGAGATCGAGATTGCACTTCTATCTGCGTTTTACTGCAGCTGGTACACCTTACCAGGCATCCGATCCCGCTCAAACGAAAGTTGGGAAATCGCGATTATTCCTCTTGTGCAGCTGCCTGATTTCATCTGTGCTTTTTGCCTGGGGCTGTGGAGGCGCCCCAAGCCTGGCATCCAGGGCGTTAGCCTCGCCCGCAACAAGTTCACTCGTCGATAACACATCAGCAGCGCCAAATGGCACCAGTTCCAGCACGACGGCCAATTCGTCGGCGACTGGCTCAACGGCATCGACTCCGTCAGCGCCTACCTCGTCAGTGCCGTCCGTGCTCGCGACCGCTCCTGCGGGGGCGGTCAGTCTGCTGCATTTCGGGAATGTGGGATACGGAGGGGACGACACCAATATTTTTCAGACCGCAATCAATTACACGGCTGGCAACGGCCAAATTCTGGAGATACCGGCCGGAAACTACAATATTAATCCGGTTTCGTTTCCGAATAACGCCAACATTTTTGTCGATGCCGGGGTAACAGTTACAGCGAATTCGGGATACGCCGATGGACAAGTGATGCTCAGCATAAAATCCTCCAACGTGACGATTGCCGGCGCGGACGCAACCCTTTCCGTATTCCACATGCGAAAAACGGAATACACCAGCGGTGAACAACGGCACTGTCTGGTAGTCCAAAATGCGAGCAATGTGACAATTAGCGGAATTTCCTGCAACGATTCGGGAGGCGACGGGCTGTACCTGAGCTACAGCACCAACGTCACTGTCCAAGATTGCATTTTCAATAACAACCGGCGCCAAGGTTCCAGCATAACGGGCGGAGTGAACCACATCTTGTATCTACGCGACCACTTCACCAATACAAACGGCACCGCCCCTCAGACTGGTATTGACATCGAACCCAATGGGCCGAAGGATTTTCTGCTCGATCTCAAAATCCAGGATTGCTACACCGATGGAAATGCGGGTGACGGAATTATGGTCAGCACCTGGTTAATGAATCCCACATCACAGCCCATCGACGTCACCATCCTGCGCAACCATGCTACTGGAAACGGGCGTTACGGCTACGTAGGTCAGAATAATGACCCGTCCAATGCTCCCGGGACGATTCTCATCCAGGATTCGTTCAGCGATCAGAGCGGCAGTTACGGTGCGGCGGGTTATTTCTACGAAGCAACCGGCGCAGCATTGATTTTCCAGAACCTGACGGTGACTAATCCGCATATGAATGGGCCCGCAGTTTATGGAGACAGCGCTGCGGTGGGTGTCATTCGGAGCGGCGGGTACAATGTTCCGGAGGGCAATGTTCACTTCCTCAACCTCAACGTCAATGTAACGAACGGGCGAACCGATCATTATGTCAATTTCCAGGATGGCTCGGGCATGACTCCCAGTAACGTAGAATTTGTACCCGGGAACCTGAGCGGAGCTACAAATGTCCCGCCCCTCGCCCTGCTACAGGGTGCTGGGATGAACAGTATCCCTTGACACAGCCGATACGCTAGTTTCCGCCGGTGCTGGAACCCGCCGAGGGTGCTGGCACTGGCGGTGCTGTTTGCGGGCGCAACGCGAAATAATTCCGCCCGAACGCAGCTTGCGTGCCCGCAGCCTGCACTGCCACAGCCTGAACCGTATATCGGCCGAGCGCGACGGTGCTCAAAGGCAAGCTGATTCGGAACGAAGCGGTGCGGGTATTCTCGTCCACTTGCGCAGGCGCTAGGAGAGGCGTGTCGCTGACGAGGGCGCCATTTCGAAAAAACTGCAAACCCGCGCGCACTTGGTTGGGATCGACTTTCTCCGGCACGTAAGCCTGGAAAAAAACATACAGCGTCTGCTGGTTCGTAAAAACGCGGGTTACGCTGGGAATGATGCGCTCGCCGCCAACATCGAGCGGCAGTTGCTTGATTTTGGCGTTCGGCGCCAAGGCTTTCGTTTGAACTTCAGAACTTTTCTGCACCTCGACCAATTGGCTGGAAAGCACCACTGAGCTCAACTGCATGCGATCCGTCTGTGCCGCAGGCAGCTTCAAATTCTCTTCGAAGGTGCCGATGCGGCCCGATTCGTTTTCGCGCGCGAGGAATTTCAGTTTGTAATTTCCCGCGGGCAAGATGATGCCGCCCTGGTACACCAGCGCATTTTGCTGGAGCTCTTCGTATCGCGCATTGTCCAGACGTACAGTGATGGTGTCCCGCAACGCTCCAGCAACGCGCCCCGATTGACTGTCATGAACCTCGGCGGCGAAATCGAATTCCACCTGGCGCCGTCCGCTCTTCTGCGCCCATTGCAGAGCGCTTGAGGCCAGCTTGGCGGAAATAGGAACGAAGATCTGCTTGTTATCCAGGCGGAAATAAGCAGTTTCGACCGCGATAGGCAGCTCGACGATGGGGCTGTCAGACCGCATCGCCTCTTCCAACTGGCGCTCGCGATCTTCGGTCGTATAGACACCAAAATCTTTGGGCGCGTAGTAGCCTTGACGATAGCGGACGCGCGCGCCTGGCAGGCCGTTCAGCTTCACGCGGATCGTTCGCCATAAGCCGTCGTGCGCCGAATTCGTGCTGTAATAGCCGAGCAAGTAATAACCGTCCGTGTCGGCCTGTACGGAACGAAAGGCTTGGCCCAGGTCGCCGAGATCGAAAAAGCTGCGCCCGCCCGTGTCCGAAGCGAGTGTAGCAAGCGTTTCGCGTGAATCCTGGCGCGCTCCGCTTTGTTGAAAAACAGCCGCGCCGCTATACATGGCGTTTCCTGAGGTCGCTCCTACGCTGGCGTCGCCGCCAGGAATTTCCGCGAGCAGCCCGCGCGAATCGACCGTATAAATCGACAAGTTGGCGCGATTGGCCGCATCCGTTGTGGCACGAAGCTGCGAGCGATTGTCTTCGCCGGTTTGCGTGATGCCGCTGGTGAACTGCAAGACGGACTTCTTGCATGGAATATCTCGCAGCAAGTCGGCCAATGACTCCAGGGCGGCCAGCTTCCGGTCTGTATTGAATGCATTGAACTCCGTGTCGTCAGCCGTAAAAGCGGCGCTCGTATCCTCTGTGACCGCCGAATCGATACCGGTGGCGGTGGCTGCGGCAAACGCCGCGAGTTGGGCTTCTTTGCCGGGGAGGAGTGCGTCGACGGCGCTGTCGAGCAGATCGCGGTCATTTGTGAAATCAGCGATGACTCGCAGCTGATTTCCGAACGCCACCACGCCGACCAGATCCGCAGCCGTCATCTGTTTTGCCAGAAACTGTTTCGCTGCTGCCGTGGAACGTGTCAGATCGTTTGGTTGCAATGAAGTGAGATCGAAGAACAGAACGATCATGCGGCGATCGCGCACCTGCTCGCGAACCTCTTCGGGCTGAGCGACCGAACCGATCGGGATGGTAATGGGTGCTGTCTCTTCCGCTGTTGCCAATTCAAGCTTTTCCACGTCATAGTAGTCAAACGCGGAAATTTTCTGCTCCTTGCCGTCTTCGTTGATGCTGAACTGGTCCTGCCGCAAGCCTTTCAACGGCTTGCCCTCGCGATCTGTTACCGCGACATCCACTTCCACCAAATTGACCGCCGACCTGATTGTGCCTCGCTGGTTCAGCGAAACTTGCGGCGGTGGTAGAGTTGGCGGCGCCGGCTGTTGCGGATTCTGAGCCCAAGCTGTGGGCGCGACCAAGGCCAGGGCGGCAACGGACGCTATGATCTGCCGGATTCGCTGTTTCATGCTTGCGCTCAGAACGTAAACCGAGTCACGACATTCATGGCACGCATGGCCCCGGCGCCGGTCACCTGGCCGAACGTGGCCGAATTCACCAGGGTTGATAATCCGGTCAGGTTTGGAGTGTTCGTGGTGTTCATCACTTCCCAGCGGAAATCAACCCGATGTTCATGGTCTTTGCCGAACGGGAAGGTCTTGCCGAATTGCGCGTTCCAGATAAACATCCCCGGACCGATGATCGTATTCCGGCCTGCGTTGCCGAGCTGTCCAGCCGAAGGCACCACGAAGCAGTTCGTGTTGAAAAAATCCAGAGGAGCGGCGAGCGCGCCTGCATTCGCATTGCAAATCTGGTCAGCGCGTGTGGCGAAAATTCCTCCGCCACCGACGTTTGCCGCCGAGGTGCCCAACACTTCTGCCGTATATGGAGTTCCGGTCTGCGCGCCGATGTTGCCGCTGAAACGCCAGTTGCCGAATAACGCCGCCGTCAACCCCTTCTGCGCAAAGCGGTGGCCCTCTCCCAACGGCAATTCGTACAAATAGTTGATCCTCGCCTGCTGGCGGATATCGAACGACGAAAGACCGTACTCGGCGCCAAGATTCGCCGAATCTTGCACAACAATCGGTGTGCCGCCGCCGATCGAACTCGCATCGTCAATCGATTTTGCGTAGGTATAAGTGCCATTGATCATGATTCCGTGAGAGAGGCGTTTTTGCAGTCTCACCTGCAGGGAGTTGTAGATCGAATTTGCGCCGGACGTGTCGTAGATAAAATCACCCGCATTCGCAATCGGCCCCGTGGGCGACAGGCTCCCGGGCAGAGCGCGGTTGGGCGCAAAAAGTAAATCCAGGTTTGTGCCTTTCGTGCCCGTATAGGTGAGTACGAGCGCGGTGTTATTGGCGATCGTCGTCTCGATCGCGAGATTCCAAATCTGCGCATAACCCACTTTGTAGTTCGGATTCACCGCATATGTGTTGTGAATTGTGTTCTGTGCCGCGACGCTAGCCGGGAATCCGTCTTGCAGCGTAAGAACGTCCGCCGGCCCCGTGATGCGCAGTTGTGAATTCGACCATGGCGGTTGATTCGCCAATTCCGCCAGCAGTTGCGTATAAACGCTCTCGTTGTAAAAAAGACTGTATCCGGCACGAACCACTGTATTGCGTTTGCCCTGCAGCGCTTTGATCGGCGGTCTCCAGGCAATCCCGAGACGCGGAGACCAATTGTTGTAATCCGGACGGATCAGCGAATTCGGTAACGCGCCGCTGAATGGCGCGGCCTGGCCGGGAATAACCACGGCAACCTGTCCGAGCATCGGGTTGTAGTCCAAATTGGAAAGATGGCCATAAAGCTCAGTCAGCGGAGTGAAGAATTCGTATCGCACGCCGAACTGCAAAGTGAGGTCGGAGCGCGCGCGCCAATCGTCGCTCACGTAACCTGCGGTTCCCCAACTTCGAAAATAGTTGCTTGGAGCGCCGAAACGCACATTCGTGCTGTCGGCATAGCCGAGAAGAAAATCCGCGAAATCGAGCCCCGTTCCGGGCACCGGCTGGCCGTTGGGTCCGATTAGCGAAGTGACCAGGCCACTGAAGGTAAACAGGCCCTCCGGGATCGGGTCGGTTGCCGTATTGTTTTCAATGCGCCGAACTTCCCCTCCGAAGGTCACGGTGTGCTTCGGAAGCATATAGGTGACACCGTCAACGAAACGATAAGTCTGATTTCGGAGCAGTGAAGGAACGGCGGGTGCCGCTTTCGTAAAGTTGTTGAAGCTGAGTTGCGGCACGGCCCAGTCGATCGGAGCGGTAGAAACGCCGCTAATTCCCAAATCACCGGCCACATCATTTGTAAATGCAAAGTTGTTCAGGGTCTGCACGCGATTACGAGAGAAGATGAACTGCGAGTCATTGATCCAGGTGCGCGACAGATTTTGCGTCAACCCCAGCGTGACAGATTGACCCCGGGTGGCGACGTCACTCTCAAAGCCGGGGAAAGATTGGAACGCATGATTGGTCGATTGGCTGAAGCCATAAAAAATACGCGCGTTCAGCGTGGGAGAAATCGTGTGCAGGACGCGCGCATTCAACCGGTCCTGCTGCGTCGGAACTCGTGTTTGCAGGTGATAATTTTCGACGAAGCCGGGAAGATTTGGTTCGGGAATGTATTGCAGTAAACCGAGCGCCGTCGGATTCAAGTGCGAGGAAATGTCGCAACCCGCCGGCGTACGCGCGCCATTGAGGTCGGCTGGATTGGGAATATAAAGCTGCGCGCCACGGTCACAGAAATTGCCGCCTCGTTCGGCCTCCGTCGGCACGGTCGAGAATTGGTCCACAGCATTGCGCGCCCATGTGCCGTCGAAATTGACGAACATAAAGGTTTTATCGTGCCCGTCATAGACGTGAGGAATGACAAGCGGCCCGCCTAGATTCCCGCCGATGCGCTCGCTCCACGTTGGAATTTTGGGCGCGTCAGGTTGAGTGAGCGAATACGGGCGCGCATTAAAAGCGGAATTACTGTATTCATTATAAAAACTGGCCCGCAGGCGATTGATCCTTTGCCGCAGAACGCGTTGCATGCCGTAAAGCGCTGCGACTCCCCGTTGTGGCGGCGCGCCTCGGCCGTTCGGGCCGGGCCGTCCTCCGCCACGCGGCTGAAACGCGATCACTGGTCCCGCTCCGGGTCCGGCAAAGCCTCCTCCCGGCAGCCCGGGAGTCGCTGCGCCTCCGGGGTTGCCCATGGGAGCGCCGCCGCTAAAAGTTCCACCTGTTCCGCCGAACCCGTTCGGCCCCGTATTACCCGGGCCTGCAATCATTACGCCGCCAGGAGGAAAACCTCCAAAACCGGCGTTTTGATCCCCCTGCCCCACGGTGCCATTCATAAGCACCGCATCGGATGACGCCGCCTGTCCAAGCGGACCTTGTTCGCCATTTCCGTTTTCGGATTGCTCTCCGGCGTCACCTTGCCGGCCTTCGAGGCCGTTCTGATTGTTCAGCAGGACCTGCTGGAACCCGCCGCGACGGCCCCCAAAATTTTGACCTCGGGGTCCAGCGCCTGCAACCTCAGAGGTGTCTGTTTGTGCGCTTGCGCTGTCTCCGTTCTGCTGTCCATCAGATCCGGGTGAACTTCCAGGCAAGCGCCTGCGGCGAAATCCGCCTCCGCTGGGAGTCTGAGGTGATGCTTGCGGGTTATCGCTGCTGCGTGAGTTTGGGGCGACAGCGGGGGGTGCTTCGTTGCCCGCTGGTGCGATCAAGTTCTCTCGTTGAGTATCTTGCGCTGCCGCTGATCTCTGAATGGTTTCGAGTGAGGCAATCTTGAGAGTTACGGTAATCGCGGAGGGCGTGTTACTCAGATCGAATTGCTGCGTCGCGGTGTCAAATCCCAGTTGGGTGACTTCAATCTTGTAATGCCCGAAAGGCAAACCCGGCAGATCAAAATGACCGTTTTCGTCAGTCCAACTGACCCAAGCGCGTCCGCTGCTGGTTTCGACCAGCCGAAGCGTCGCGCCCGGAATTGGCACGGCATTGGACGTTCCAACCGTTCCGCTTAATCGACCTTTGGGTGCCGAATCCGCCGACTGTGCTTGACCAGGCGGAGACGCCGTATCCTGCGCTCGCGCCGGAGCACAAGAAAAAAGCAGAAGGAGAAAAAACGCAAAGCCGAATCGGCTCATGCGGATCGTGCATTCTTTCGGCAAGAGACCCCAAACCCTCTGACGCGGTGACCTCAGGTTTCTGGTCGACCTAACTATGGCCGACAATATACATAACAGCCCACGGCCAGTATTTTCCGTACCCAAGCACGCCTGCAACTGGCATCTTAGACGCGGCTTTTCCGCCAAACGTTACTCTGGCCCGATTCGAATACCCGTGGGAAAATGCGCCCGCATGAACTCTTGGCCGTTGATCGTTCTGCCGGCGCTTGGAGCCTGCGCGGGAGTGGCGGCATGGGGCGCGGTATCTTCGACTTCGCAGCTTTTTGGCCCGACCCTGCACCGCACGCCGAAGCCGTCGCAGATTGCGCTGACATTCGATGATGGGCCGAATCCAGCGCAGACGCCGCAGTTATTAGAATTGCTCGAACGGTATCAAACGCCCGCAAGTTTTTTTGTCATAGGCCGCTTCGCGCGCGATTGCCCGGAACTCGTTCGAGAGATCGCCGATCGTGGACACATCGTTTGCAATCACACTGAGACACACGTCAATCTCACTTGGCTGCCGCCATGGCGAATCGCCGAGGAATTACGCGCTTGCCAACATAGCATTTTGCGAGCCTTGGGCTTTGAACGTGATGCCGCTCCCAAGTTTATGCGCCCACCCTTTGGATATCGCGGACCACAACTGTGGAGCGCTGTTAAGAATGTTGGCCTGGACGGAGTAGCCATGTGGTCGCTGAAATGTTTTGACTGGAAACCGCAGAGTGCTGAGCGCCTGATCGAGCGCCTCGCCATTATCGTGGAGCGAAACGGCACAATTTCGGCTAGCCTGAAGCAAAGACCACCAGCACCCGCTTCCTCGCGCTCAGCAAATGCCGACTTCATATCACGGAACGGCGGCGAAATCGTTCTCCTGCACGATGGAGATGCCCGCAAGCAGGGTTCGGATCGACATCACGTCCTGGCCGCGTTGGAGTACTGGCTGCCTCGGTGGCGGGACGCTGGATTCGAGTTTGTTACAATGAACCAAGTCGCGGCTGACTTGCTGACGCGTGCTTAGCGATCTACGACGATGGATGAACGCCAGTTTTACACCGAGCGACCGGAGACCAAGACTCTGACCCTGGTGTGTCCGCATTGCCGCCAGGAAAATACGTATCCCATTCGCTGGATGGTCCGCACGAAAAAGAAGGAGTTGCCGCGCGGCGCCGGCAAGGAAGATCAAAGGCGCTTCGCCAATGCTCGTTCTTATATGGTGCGTGTCGACGAAATGGTTGCCTGCCGCAACATTCGTTGTCGCAAGCGCTTCGAACTGACAGGCCAGAGCGTCGTACTCACCTCGGACGCCGGCCTGCCCTCGAGCCAGCCCGGCGACGATTTCGACCCCGACAACTTTGGCAACCGTTAATCCGGTTTCCACGGCAACTCACCCGTAGAGCGTTTCCGGCGTATACTCACTACACTCAGGCACCTGCATCCGTGTTGTGCGGATACTGTATTTCGCAATTGGGAGATGGCGATGAATCGCAGAACAAAATTCGGCACCCTCGCGCTTGTGGCTCTTGGAAGTGTGGTCATGAGCGCTCCGAGTTTTGCCTGGAAAACCAACCAGCAAAATCCATCTGAGCAGCCAACTTCAAATCACTCGAGACCGTCCGACTCCGCCCAAAGCAATTCGGTACCAGCGACGACGCCTTCCACGAATACTACTGCCGAAGCCAAGCCGGATCAGATCGTCGTGCCTGCCGGAACGCATTTGCCGCTCGTTCTACATAATGGCATCAGCACCCGTGATGCTCAGGCGGGTACACAGGTTTACCTCGAAACCACTTTTCCCGTGGTCGTAAACGACCGCATTGTCATCCCCGTCGGATCTTATGCCCAGGGAGAGATCACGGAAGCAAAGCGCCCATCCAAAGGCAAAGGTGGAGCGGAAATCCGCATGCGTCTGACGACGATCATCCTCCCGAATGGCTACACCGTTAAACTCGATGGCGTGCCGACCAATGCTGATAACGGCAATGGCGCATACGCGAGTAAAGAAGGGGGCCAAATCAATCAAGATCGCGACAAAGGCGCCGATGCGGGAACCGTGATCACTACGACGGGTGCTGGAGCAGGCATCGGGGCGATTGCATCTGGCGCGCGCGGCGCCGGGATCGGTGCCGGTATAGGCGCTGCCACCGGACTCGCCGCCGTAATGATGACGCGCGGCCCCGAGCTAGAATTGCCTCGCGGCAGCACACTCGATGTCGTGCTCGACCGGCCTGTTTATCTCGACGCCTCGAAGATCAACTTCACTGAGCCCGGCCGGGCGACGGCACTGCCTGCCCCACCGCCGCGTCAACCTTCAAGAACACGGTTGCCCTTCTAATGCCGATTGAAAAACGCTCTGGCAAGGCGACAAGTTATTTGCGGACGACTCTATTTCCGGCTTGATTTGCGGGCCTTCGACCCTCGCCCCCTAATCCCGGCGTGCCCACGACCTGCCTCCCTTCGGCGAAGCGCGTAGGGCTGAAAACCTCCCAATCCAGTGACACGCGATTGTCAACCACCCATTCGCGCACTAGCTTTGCCGTGATCGGAGTCAGCAAAATGCCGTTGCGATAATGGCCGGTGGCAATCGTTAAGCCCTCAATACTTGTCGGCCCAAGCAAAGGCAGATGGTCGGGTGTATCGGGCCGCAGCCCGCACCAAATCTCCGCGATCTCAGCCTTGGCTAGTTTAGGGACAAGCTCTCGCGCGGTGGCCAAGATGTTTTCAATGCCGCCTGAAGTCACAGCTTTTTCAAAGCCTGCATCCTCCAACGTGCTTCCGGTAACCACTCTCTGAGGTGACCCTGAGTCGCGGGGAACGATATAGCCTCGCTCGCAACGGATGACGCGGCAAATCGGTTCCTGCCCGCGCAAAGCGACCATTTGACCGCGAATCGGCCGTGTCGCCAATCGAGGAACGATTCCCTCAAGCAGCCCCGAAAATGCACCGGCTGCTACGATCACTTCGTGCGCTGGGAGATTGGTTCCACGTTCAGTCCGCACGCCAGTGCAGCGCCCCTGCCAAATCAGAATCTCGGAAACTTTGGTATTCGGAATTAGGTTCACCCCTGAATTGGAGGCGGCCGAGACTAGAGCTTCGGTCAGCGCGCGATTATCGACAGAGGCTTCGTAGGGTAAATAGGCCGCTGCCGCCGCCCGCCGAGACATACCTGGCTCCATTTTGACGGCTTCGTCGACGGGCAACGGTTCGGTCGGAAGCCCGAGGGCATGGTGCAGGGCAATAAGCGTGCTCAACTCGCGTTCCGCATCTGGGCCGAAGAGCAAATCGATCGCGCCGTCGCTTCGGTAACCTGTCTTGACTCCAGAGAGCTCCTCGATTTCGGCGATGAATTGAGGATACAGAGCAAGGCTGGCCCGGCCAAAGGGAACCAGTGGAATCGATGCCGAACTGTCGGGTGCTGGAGATAACATGCCGGCGCCAGCCCAGGAAGCTTCGCGTCCCGCCGTGTTTTTCTCCAGGAGGGCTACTTTCAAGCCTGCTTGCGCGAGCCGAAGGGCAATGGCTGAGCCGATCAGCCCGCCGCCAATTACGATGGCATCATGCGCGGGCACTGGTTCATCTTACCAAGACAATCTATCTCTCAGCGTCGCGAGTGCGGGGCAAACGATCTACAGAGACTTGACCAATTCCATCGATAGGACCTGTGCTTTTTGCGCCAGGTTCTGGGCCCGAACCCAGTCTCCTGTGCGAATGGCTTCGTGCGCCTGGGCGAGGAATCCGGCGATTTTAGCCACGAGGTCGTTCTGTGCCGCATTCAGTTGCCGACCATAAGCCAATTGGAGATTTCGTTCGGCGACTCGAATATCATCCGTCGTCGTGCGAACGGCGGCAGCCTGGGCTTTCGCCGAAAGCTCCGGAGCGATTTGAAGCGGTTCGGGTTCCGGTTCGGGCTTTGGCGCAGCGGCTTCGGTCTCCACCGGTGGTTTGGGGCGCGGCTGCTCCGCCACTGCCGGTACAGGTTCAGGCGGCGATTTGACCTCCGGCGGCTCGGCGGGCGCAGGCGCCGGAGGCTGGTTCGTGGCCGTCGGCTGCGGAAAAGGCTCGGTATCCGGCGGAGTCGTCACAGAAGGCGGCGAGGCACGAACGATGTTCCGCCTGCAGCCGCTTAGTCCGGTGGCAGCAAGCAGAAGAAGTACAATCGCGATGTTTCGCTTCAGCTTCATGACGCATTGCCCGCGAGCGCGCCGTTTGCCTCCCGCATGCGGGTGACGACTGGTTCAGCGGGACGCGCCAGCGGTAATTCGATGCGAAAACTTGTACCTCGTCCTAGCTCAGAGTCAAAATCAATGGAACCGTCGTGCAATTGTATCGCTTTATAGGCGCTGGCAAGCCCAATCCCACTGCCACCTGGCCTCGTCGTGAAAAACAGCTGGAAAACGCGCGAGCGATTCTCCGGAGCAATACCCTGTCCGGTATCCTCGATCCGGATTTCGGCCGATTCACCCCGACGCTCCAGGCCAAGCGTCAGGCTGCCGCCAGAGGGCATAGCCTCTATCGCATTGAATACAAGATTGAGCAGAGCTTGCTTCAGAATCGGCCGATCGACCCGGACCGGCGGGAGATCAGCATACTGTTTCTCGAGCCGAACGTGCGCGCGCTCCATCTGTGGTCGCGCAATCGCGCTGATTTCATCCAGCAACTCATCAAGCTGCGTTTCTTCCAAGCGCAACTCCTCGGAACGCATGAACGCGAGGAACCGCTTCACCACCGAGTCCAGCCGGTCGATTTCGCTGTCGAGGATAGCGACTGCTTGGCGCGGGACGCCGTCGCCGGGAGGCAGGTTCTCCTTGAGATTTTCCAGCCAGAGACGCATCGAGTTGAGTGGATTTTTCACCTCATGAGCGACGCCTGCCGTCACGCGGCCAAGCGCGGCCAAACGTTCCGAAACCTGCAGTTGACGGCTGATGGATTCGAGGGATTGCAGGTCGCGCAATGTAACGAGCGCTCCCATGCGCGTGCCGCGTTCGCTGATCACCTGCACGCTGACCCCAATCCGCTGCGGCGGCATCCTGGGATCGGATGCCGGTACCTCAACTTCCGCGGCTGCAACCGGCGAAAATTGATCTTCCGACAGGCCGAGCGCCGCATGCAGGGGTTGGCCCGGTGGAAAAATCTCGCTCGCTTTGCGCCCGAGCAGTTGATCGGCCGGCGATCCGACGAAGTTGGCCACGGCCGGGCTGACCATTACGGCACGCCCGTCTCGAGTGAAAAGCAGCAGGCCATCTTCAAGCCCGCCGAGAATCTGATCCAGGTTTTCGCGCAACGTGCTGAAAATTTCGCGCACTCCACGCAATTGCAAGCCGATTTGGCTGATCTTCGTGCTCACTTGTCCGAATTCATCGCCTCGTTCGAGCGGCTTCTGATCAAACTCGCCGCGTGAGATGCGATCCAGTTGGGCGGAGATGCGTTCGACCGGAGCCAGGATGGCAGTGCTGACGACCGCCGCCAAGAACACCGATGCCAGCACGGAAATCAGCGCAAAGAAAAGCGCCGACCGCAAGGCTGGCGTTATCTCGATAGCCAAAAGCCCGGTGTGCAAAGCGACCCGAATTTCCCCAAACGGCTCTTGCCGGCCCGGCGGCCCCAACTTGAATGGGTATGCGATGTCGTATGCCTGCGGCGCGCCGTAAATGAGTCGTAGTTGCTGGATGAATCCGGCGTTCACAAGTTGGCTCAGCGGCGGGCGCGGCAGCACCTTGCGGCCGGGAAGCGACGCGTCGCTCGAAATGAGCGCCGTTCCGTCGCGATCGACAATCGTGACTTCATACACCAGAAACGAATTGCCAACCTCGGCGTCGATCAGCGAAGTCAACGCCGAGTTCTGGTCCAAGGCGTCGCGCACGTACTCTCGGATGTCCTCAGGGCTGTTTGAGGCCGGCGTTTTCGCCTCGGTCGCGGCCTCAGCCAACGCGTTCTGTGCTTGGAAGAAAACCTGCTGCGCGACAAGATTGGCCCGGCCGTCGGCTTGCTGGATCACCTGCCGAGTTAACGTCATGACGTGCAGCCAGGACGTGACGCCCACAATCGTGAGCACCAGCACGGCTATGGTCAGCGTTATTTTTGTCTTCAAACGCAGGCGCATCTCTCGAGCTCAGCGGCTCTCGGCCCGGTCGGCTTCGTATTCCTTAAGCTTATTATGCAGTGTCTTGAGGCTAATTCCGAGCAGTTCCGCCGCTCTTGTCTTGTTATTGGTAGCGGCAAGTGTCTGCAGGATTAATTCACGCTCCATGGCGTCCACCGTTGTCCCCAGAGGAAAACGCAGCGACGACAACTCGGAAGCCGTCGTCGCGTGAGTGCGCCCAAAATCGGCTGGAAGATGGCTGCGGCCAATGAGATCGCGATCACAAACGATTACCGCGCGCTCCAGCGCATTGCGTAACTCGCGTACATTCCCTGGCCACGCGTAGTTGTGAAAAAGCTCGGTGACTTCGGAGTTTATACCCCGGACCTGCCGGCTGTGTTTGACATTCAGGTCGCGCAGAATGTGTTCCACGAGCATCGGGAGATCTTCCTTGCGGTCGCGCAGCGGCGGCAGATGGATGTGAAATACGTTGAGGCGGAAGTAGAGATCCTGCCGCAAATGACCCTGCGCAACGGCCTGCTCTGGGTCTTTATTGGTCGCGGCCAGCACGCGCACGTCGACCGGCGTTTCGACCTTGCTGCCCAATCGCCGAACTTTCCTGTCCTCCAGCACACGCAGCAACTTGGCTTGTGTCGGCGCCGGCATCTCCCCGATCTCGTCCAGGAGCAGCGTGCCTCCATCGGCGAGCTCGAAACAACCAATCCGGCGCTCGGCGGCTCCCGTAAAAGCGCCTCGCTCATGGCCAAAGATTTCGCTTTCCATCAGCGATTCCGGTATGGCGGAACAATTTATCGCTACGAATGGGCGGTCGGCCCGAGGCGAGAGCTGGTGTAAGGTACGAGCGAGAATCTCTTTTCCCGAACCCGTTTCGCCCGTAATCAACACCGACGCGGAGGAGGGCGCAACTTGCTCCACAAGCCGCATGACTTCCTGCATAGGCTTGGCGCCGCCCACCAGCTCGCCAATGCGGCCCGCCTCCCGCAACTGCCGGCGCAAGGCCGCGACCTGCTGCTGATCGCGTGCTTTACCGAGAGCGCGATTCAGCAGCGCCCGGAGAACCGCGCCCTTGAGAGGTTTTTCGATGTACCAAAATGCGCCCGCCTCAATTGCAGCAACGGCGCGCTCTTCGCTCCCTTTGCCCGTTATGATAATCGCCGGAACGGATGCGAGTTCGTTTCCGAGCCGCTTAAGTAGCGTCAATCCATCCATGCCCGGGAGCTCCACGTCGGCAATGAGAACCGAGGGATGGTAATCGGAGAACCGCGCTAGGGCTTCTTCCGCACTGGAAACCCCGAGGACATCGAGTCCCCACTTCTGCAAAAGGGCTTCGTAGCCACGGCGAGCGTTTTCTTCATCTTCTACGATCAACACACGATCGTTCGATTTCAGCTGATCTGTGGCCATAAACTCCTGTTGGGTGTCTCGACTGAATCTACCAGTCGAAAGGGGGAATGCCAAGCTGCGCCAACAACGATGCGAGTCTCGTAAGTGTTGCGTCGCGCAGACGCGGTCCTGACCTACTCGCAAACTGTCGGACTTTCCTGATCCCGATGCAGTAATGCCTTCGAAACGCCGGCAAATTACAGTCGTACGCGTTTGGCACGGTGCATTATACTGTGGCCGCTTTTTTGGATCTGTCTCACGCCCTCGTGAACGGGCCGCGATCTCATCGATGCCTTCACTCTTTCATGTCCCCAAGTGACCCGTCACGCTCGCGAAATCCGCGCTCCATAGCGCCTGGGATCTGCCGCGGCGTTCTCTCATCCCTGCTTGGGGCAATGCTTCTGCTATCTGGAATTTCGGCCCGGGCGCAGCAGCAGCCCGGCGGGACTACGGGTCTCCCAAACGAAAATCTTAATCCCATTCCTGCGACGAGCGGCACTCTCGGACTTTTTACCTTGGAAACGGGCGAATTGATGCAAGCCGGCTGGTCTCTTTCCGCCTACGGAAATCGTTTTACGCGGATGCCCGGCAGCGTTGTCGTCTCTAACTATGGACTCACGGTTGGGTGGGGATTTCGGAAGTGGGTAAACTTCTATACTAATTTCCAGCCCGAAGTTGCCACCCATATCGGCAGTCCCGCCGAGTTGAGCTTGCGAACTCCCCCGGACGTTACTCTCTTTCCGCAATACCAGAACACTATCTATCGCACCTTGAGCCCGGGACAGCGGCCTGCCTATGTGGAGGATTTCCCATTCGCATCGCGGAATGATTCCGGCCCCGGGAACGTGACGCTGGGAGTGAAGTTCGGGTTGCTTGCGGAAGCGGATAATGCGCCATTGAATCTCTCGATTCGTAACGATGCCATAATTCCGACCCGGTATGCATTGACCAGCCTGTTGGGGAACGGCACGCAAACCGGCGCATTCGATGACCTCATTCTCGTTGCTGCCAGCCGCAGCTTTTTCGGCCTCATTACGGTCGCCCTAAATGCCGGCTACGAGATTACACGCGATTCGCGCGCGGGAGGATCACGAGACCTTGTGCAGGCCGATCAGGTTCATCTGGGCAGCGGATTTATCCTATTCCCTGCCAAACGGCTGCAGTTCATGACTGAATACAACGCTCTCGTGTTCACCGGCGCCGCAACCCCCAACACAACGTTTGGCCCGCGCGATCCCGTCGACGGTATCTGGGGCTTTCGCGTATACGCTTTGCCGGTAATGGCAATCGACATCGGCTACCGCTATATGTTGAATCTGAGTAACGCTGCCGACCGAAACGGATTTATAATGAAGTTAGGATTCAGTACGTGGCCGTTCTAGCCGGTTTCCCAAATCGGTTCCGCATCCCTTCCCAATCTTGCACTCGCCACTCTCCAGAGCTCTTGCGGTCCAGTTTACCTATTATTCATTGACATAATTCCCCTTTAGGTATACACCGTCGCCCATAAGACCGAGTTTCTCGGGTAATGCCCGCGATTTAGACGCCGTTTGTATCCGTGCTTTGGCACGCGTATTGCCAATTGGGCAGAAGCATAGCCGTGGAAGTCGAAGAAAATCCCGCCAGCCTGCACGCCGACGCAAGTAATTTGTCGATTCTCATCATCGATGATGAAGATGCCACAAGAGAACTTTGTCGCGACATTTCCGTTGATCTTGGGCTGGAAGTACACACGGCTGCCACTACCAATGAAGCTTTGGACCTGCTGGAGCAATCTGCGGTAGACATGATCATCACCGATCTGCGTGTTCCAGAGTTGGGTGGCCTGGAGCTTTTGAAGCACATCAACTCTATCCAGCCGAATACGCCGGTTATCGTCTTGACCCAATACGGCTCGATCGAGACTGCTGTCGCCGCCACCCGGCTCGGAGCCCGGGATTACGTAACGAAACCTTTTCACGTCGAGGAGTTGCGCGCGAAGATCGAACGGCTGATTCAGAGCGTTGAGTTGGATCACGAAAATCGTGTCCTTCGCGAGCAGCTTCGCACCCGCCCGGGCTTTGGAGGGTTGATAGGGATCTCACCGAAAATGCAACGTGTGTACAGGATGATAGAAAAGGTGAGCCAGCACCTGCATCCCGTTTTAGTACTTGGAGAGAGCGGGACCGGTAAAGAACTCGTCGCGCGGTCGATCCATTTTCTGGGCGTAAGAAAGAGCAAGCCATTCGTTCCCGTGGACTGTTCGACCTTAGTCCCGACCCTCATCGAATCCGAACTGTTTGGCCACGTAAAAGGAGCCTTCACGGGGGCGCAAAACGCTCACACCGGCCTGTTGGAAGCCGGTAACGGCGGAACTGTTTTCCTCGACGAAATTGGCGATCTCCCGGTGGATATGCAAGCCAAGTTGCTGCGCGCGCTTCAGGAGCGCGAAATCCGGCCGGTGGGCTCGAGAGATCGCGTGCGGATCGATGTGCGGACGATCGCTGCCACCAACCGCGATCTGGAATCCGCCGTTCGCACCGGCGCCTTCCGCCAGGATCTCTTTTTCCGCCTCAACATCGTCCAAATCAAGCTGCCGCCACTGCGTGAGCGCAAAAGTGATATCCCTCTGTTGGTTAATTCGTTCCTGGAAAAATTCAGCGATCCAGAGCGCCCAATCCGCACAATTTCTGAGGACGCCATGCGGCGGCTGATGGCCCATGATTGGCCAGGCAATGTTCGGGAACTGGAAAATGCCATCGAACGCGCCGTGGCGCTTGGTTCCGGGCCGATTTTGCATATCGCTGATCTCCCTTCGAACCTGCAGCAGAGTTCAACCGAGAAGTCGCTCGAGTCAAACGAACTTACGACGCTCGATGAAATGGAAAGACGCTTCATCTTGCGAGCGCTTCGGGAAACGAATGGAGACAAGCTGGCGGCAGCCAGATTATTGGGGATTGGCAAGACCACGTTATATCGGAAGCTCAAACAATACGGCCAGGAACTGGATACAAACTGACGGCAACCCCTTCTTCCGCGATCTCTACGCTATTCACTGTACTCGAACTCTGTGAATTCCCGTGCGGGAACTTCTTTTGCTTTTTGCGTGTCGGAGTGGGACGCGGTGCAGCGTGAACCTCCACGGAACATGCCCAAAGCGTTGATTCTGCAAACATAAACTCGCAAGGATTGGCCAGCGCTGTGCATGCGCGTCTGTGGAGCAATTCATGATTGATCGCAGATTCTTTTCTGCCGCATCGCATACGCATACGCAAAGCTTGGTTCGAAATTTGCTGAAGATCTGGAACGCCAGCGCAGACCGATGGCCGCATGCTCCGGCACTCTCGCTCACCCCCCGGGATGCAGAGCAATGAGTCAACCCCTGCGGCGCGATTCCAGAACTCCGGCCGAAGGACTGCCAAGGGCCGGTGGATCACGCATGCCTGCGCCCTCGGACCGACGTGATCCTCCTCCCGATGCGGCATTGGCGACCCTTCTTGATTCGCTCGAATGCGGAGTCCTCATCTGCGGCATAGAAGGTGATCTGTGCGCCGTCAACGAGCGATTCGGGGAGATTGTGGGGGCGGAGCCGGAAAAAATACGCGGACTGCGCAATCTGGAGCAAATCATCGGCACTGTGGCTCCGCGCTGTTCGCGCCCCAATGTAGTTGCGGAACGGTGGCTCGAACAATTTCGCAGCGGCAAGGGCTTTCGCGATGAGTTGGAGCTGGTTGCTCCGGAGAATAGAATCCTCGAACGCTGCGCCCGTCCTGTGCTCGATCGCTCGGGAGAACCGGTCGGATGGATGGAAATACTTCGCGATATCACACCGCGGCGCCAAATCGAAGCACGTTTATTCCACAGCGAGCGGCTTGCGGCTCTCGGCCAGATGGTTTCGGGAATTGCGCATGAACTGAACAATACGCTCACCAGCGTTCTGGGTTATGGCCAGCTTGTGCGGAAGCGCACCCGAGGTTTCGAATGGGAGGCCGAGGCAGGATACATCCTGAATGAGGCTGAACGCGCGCGTCGTATCGTCCGTAATTTGCTGTTTTTCGCTCGCGGCAGCACAGCCGAACGCGTCCCGATGGACTTGAACGGAATCGTTGAGCGCACCATCGAAATCCGTCGGCATGAACTGCACTTGGCAAACATAAAGCTCGAGGCCGATCTTCACGAACACCTTCCACAAGCGATTGGCGATGCGGCACAGATTCAGCAGGCATTGCTCAATCTGGTTCTGAACGCCGAGCAAGCCATTCGGCAAAACAAAAACAGCGGCCATATTTGGATACGGACGAGAGCCGCTTCTGCCGGCCGCGTGGCAGTAGAAGTCGCCGATGACGGACCGGGAATTCCGCCAGAGGTCATCCTGCGAATCTTCGACCCTTTCTTCACAACCAAGCCCGCGGGCCTCGGCACAGGTCTCGGTCTCTCGATTTTGTTCGGAATCGTTCATCAACACGGCGGCGAAGTTTCGGTGGAAAACAGGCTGGGAGGAGGTGCGCTGTTCACAATTGAACTGCCGAGCATACAGCCTGCATCGGTTGAATCGGATCGCCCCTACTTGATCCAGGCAGCTCCGCCAGAAGCTCACCTAATGGTCCAAAATCATCCCACAGCCCGAATTCTCGTTGTGGAAGACGAACCAACTGTGGCGCAACTCATAGCGGATGTCCTTGTCGGGGAAGGCTATCTCGTCGATACAGTGCTCGATAGTCGGGAGGGGCTTGAGATGGCGCGAGCCCGGCCTTATGACCTGGTTATCTGCGATTTACGCATGCCCCATCTGGACGGGCGCACGTTCTACCGAAACCTCGCGGCAGAGAATGCGCCTGCACGTAATAACGTGATTTTCGTAACGGGAGATATCCTGGCGCCGCGCACCCTTGGACTTTCTTCAGAAATGCGGCTTGCCTTACCTGGAAAAGCCCTTTCTGGTGGAAGAATTAAAAAAGGCGGTGTCCCGAAGCTTAGCCAAAGCAGAGGCCAGAGTTGCAGATTCCACCTTCAGCATGGATCGAAAGACTTCTCCCGGCCAGGCGAACCGCCTGCGGCGCAATCATTGGAAGGGTTATGAAGCCTGACGGTGTCATAGCCATCGTTTGTGCCAACCGTCGCCTGGCAAGCGAATACTGCGCCGAATTTCGGCGGCCCAAGCAGCGTCTTCATATCTGTGAACTGACTGACATTCCAGTACGTGAGCAATTGCGGGAAAGAGTCTCAGCTTTTCTTCTGGACGAATCCGCAGTCAAAGGCCGGGCGAAAAAGGCGCTCAAAAATGCCGTGGAGCGCCTCGTTACCATCGCTCCGGTCACCGTCGTCGCGGCTGCGAACCGGCAGTCGGATTTGGCTGGTCTGCTTACTGCGGGCCTGTCGGACTTTGTCGCGCGAACAGGCGGATTCGTAACGCTCGCTGCCGGACTGGTGAAACTCCGCCTTGGCTCAAATAGGAGCGGTAAACAGCGCAGCCTTAACGAACTGAACAACTGGAGCAATTTTGGCGAAATGCTTCGTCATGAAGTGAATAACCCGCTGACCGGAATCCTGGGAAATGCGGAAATGCTCCTGGCCAGGCGCGACCAGTTGCCCGCCCCGGCAATAGAACGTCTGGAAACCATCGCGCATCTCGCCGTGCGCCTGCGCGAAACAATACGGCAATTGAGCGGAATTGCCTCACAGACGGTGATGACATCCATCCGCCCGTCCAAGACGTCGTCAGATTCGGAACAAAACGTCTTCGCGTTGAAAAAGCCGTACGGCCATCCACAGGGCGGCCGCAGCATAGACGCAGGATGATCCAAAGATCAGGGCCACGTAGTACCAGTGGAAGGTTCCGCTGACGATCTCCTTGCTGACCAGGCTCGTGCTCAAAATTGGAACAAATGACAAGCCCGTGTTCAACTCCACACCCGGAAGGATCGAAACGATAGCCGGGGCGATCACTACAATCGTCAATGGTGATAAGTAACTCTGCGCCTCCTTAAAGCTCTTTGCGAAAAGCGAGATCGCCAACAGAGCAGCCGAAAACAATACAGCCAACGGGACAATCATCACAAAAACCCAGAAAACGGCACGGGGACTCACGTTGAATTCCAGCCCCATTCCACTGACGGCTCTCATTCCGCCCACCATTCTGCTGCCTATCGCAAATGTCAGTCCCATCGAAGCAATGGCAAGAGCGGCGGTTGCCAGCGAAGCAGTGAGCACCATCAGGAATTTTCCGAGCACGAGACTCGTTCGGGAAATCGGGCTGCACAGGATCGTCTCTATCGTGCCGCGCTCCTTTTCACCGACTGTCAGGTCCATCGCCGGATACATGGTTCCAGTGAGCGAAAGAATAATTACGAAATAAGGGACCAAACCGCCTAGAACTACGCCGCTTACCTTTTCTGGGGGAGCTACGTTTTTCTCTTCCACGTGTATCGGGTCGGAGAGAGTTGGCGGCAACCTGCGGGCTTCGAGACGCTCCCGCACCGTATGGTCCCGAAAATCACGGAAGAATTTCTGCAGCTTATCGACGCCGAATCCAGAACTGATCTCACCTTCATACATATCGATGCGCACGCTTGCAGTGCCGCCGCGCGAGATGATTGCATCAAAGTCCGAAGGTAGTTCGACGGCCGCGCGGATCTTCTTATCGACGATTTGCTGAGCATAATCCCCGGCCGCTGGAACGATCTTTATGTCGGGTAAGTCGCGTAAGGCAGCCACGATTTGCGGGGAGTTTTCCGCGCCGATGATCATCACTGACGGTGTTTCCAACATGGCTCGGCCAATCAAGCGTGCCGAAACAACTCCCACGATTATGGTCAGCACGGGCATAAGAAAAATCGGCACCACGATCATCGACACGACTGTGCGGCGATCTCGCAACGAATCCCTTAGCTCTTTGCGGTAAACGACAGTGATGTTGCGCAGATTCATCCGCCGACCACCCGAATGAATATTTCTTCCAGGTCGTCATGCCCATATCGCCCGCGCAATTCCTTCAGGGATCCTTCGGCCAGGAGTTTGCCATTGTGGATGATGCCGATGCGGTCGCAGAGCTTTTCGGCTTCGCTCATAACGTGCGTGGAGAAAACGACGGTCTTGCCGTTTTTCCTGCACTCACGAATAAACTCCACAATCGTTCTGGCGCTGATGACGTCGAGACCCGAAGTAGGCTCGTCAAAAATCATTACGGGCGGATCGTGCACGAGCGTGCGCGCAATCGAGACGCGCTGCTTCATCCCCGTGGATAGATCTTCACAACGTCGATCGCCGAACGCGCTGATCTGCAACCGCTCGAAAAGCGCCAAGGTGCGCTTCCGGACGCTCGCCGCGTCGAGACCGTAAAGGCTGCCGAAGTACTCGACCATCTCCAAAGCCGTCAACCTGCCGTATAGCGCGGTGGCCGTGGATAGGAAGCCCAGGCTGCCTCGCGCCCTTTCGGGTTGCTTGCGGATATCGAATCCCGCCACCCGGGCTGTTCCGGACGTAGGCGCGAGGATCGTCGCGAGCATGCGAAGCGCGGTCGTTTTGCCTGCGCCGTTCGCGCCTAAAAGCCCATAAACCTGGCCCGGATCACAAGAAAAACAGAGGCCATCAACCGCGCGAACCGCGCCTCGTTTCTTATTGCGGAATTCTTTGCCGAGGCTTTCGGCTACGATCATTCGCCAAGAATCTTAATGAGGATACGTTTCGGCCGCTGGCCGTCCAGTTCGGCATAGATGATCTTCTGCCACGGTCCCAATTCCAGCTTGCCGTCCGCCACTGAAACAAAAGCCTGCTGGTTGAGCAGCAAGCTCTGTAAGTGCACGCCGGCATTGCTTTCGCCCTGGCGGCTGTGGTGGTAGTCTGGCCCGATTGGCGCCAGCCGGTCGGCCCACTCGGTAATGTCCCGCAAAAGACCGGGCTCCTCATCATTGACGAATAACGCCGAATTCGAGTGCAGCGCCGAAATCAAGATAATGCCGTCGCGAATTCCGCTTTTTTCCACCGCCGATTTGACATTTGGCGTGACGTTCAGGTATTCGCGCTTCTCCTTCGTTTGTACGGTCATGTAATCGCTATGAATGCGCATGTGCTTCTCCGTGGGCGGCGGAGATTTTAGCCGATGTGCGAGCGGAAGGAAATTCGCCGGGACAATCAGCCTTTATGGCAGTTGGGACACTGTTTCGCGTCAAAACGATCGGGAGTGACGCGAAACATGTTGTTGCATTGAATGCAGACACGATGTATCACGCGCGTGCCGCGGGGCAGTTCGGCGTTTTCCGCAGCATGCGGCGAAGTGGTCGGATGCTCAGCCATGGCGAAATTCTAGCATAAGATTTGCCGGCGCTCAGGAGCGCGGAATCATTTCCATGACGCGCGATACGATCTGCTTGACCTGCACCGGCCGGAGCATCCTCTTCGCACCGGGCATCGGCGGAGCCGGATTCACCCGTGAGTCCACGACTAGCACGGGAATGTGAGAACTCAAATTGTCGACCGCAGCCAGACTTTCCGGGTCGTGTAACAGAGCGCCATCCAACACTACCAGCGAAGGAGCAATGCCGCCGCCAATCGTCCGGGCCATGTCGTCCACCGTTTCCAAACCCAAAGCTGTGATCCCCCTCTCGCGCAATTCCGCCCGGACCGCTCCGCGCAACTCCCATTCCCCCGAAACCACGAAAACGACTCGCATTCCATTTCCAAATGGCGCTCGTTCTGTGCCCAGATCACACTTCTGACAACCAATTTTGCTACAATTTTCTGTGAACCTTGCCTTTATACGGAGGAACCGGCAGAGTGAGGCGCGTATGCGAACACTGAGCAGACGGGTGTGGTTCCTGCTTGGGTTCGGGGTGCTTCTGGTAGTGGTTTTGCTGTATCTGAACAGCCGCAGGCCCTCAGCGCGTGTTGCCGTCGTGCAAGCGAAACGCGAGACGTTCCGGTCTTCGATTACCAGCAACGGCAAAGTCGAACCCATCCGGCCGTATTCGTTGCGCGCCCAATTCGATGGTTTCGTAGACCGCGTCATCGCTGCCGAGGGTAAAAACGTCAAAAAAGGCGAGCTCCTGCTGACAATCGATGATCGGGATATTCGCTCGCAGCTTGACCAGGCTCGTGCGCAATTGACCGCCCAACGGGATGAGCTTCGCGCCGCAAAAAGTGGCGGGCGCGCTGATCAAGCGGCGAAACTCGTCGCCGACCTCAAGTCAGCTGAAGTGGAGCGAAACCTGCTGCAACGCCAGCAGGAAACGCTGACCAAGCTCGCAGCACAAAGCGCCGCAACGTCGCAGGAGCTCGAGCGAAATCGTGCCGCTCTGGAACGCGCCGAAGCCACCCTGGATCAAGCGCACAAGGCCAAACAGGAGTTCGAACATCAAGCCGAGTTGGATCAAGAACGGCTGACCCTGCTGGTGCAGCATTCGGAGACCCTTGTCAATGATCTTCAGGCTAAGGCGGACTCAACCCGTGTCGTGGCGCCTGCGAACGGCACGCTCTACTCGTTCCCGGTGCATGTCGGAGATTTCGTGCATACAGGTGACCTGCTCGCCGCAATAGCCGACCTGCATGAGTTGCGAGTCCGTGCCTATATCGACGAGCCGGAACTGGGACAACTGAAGCCTGGGCAGACTGTCGTCGTCACCTGGGATGCCTTACCTGGCCGGACGTGGACGGGACGAACGGAAATCCTGCCGCGTCAGGTGGTCGCGCTCGGCTCGCGCAATGTCGGCGAATTGCTGTGCACCATCGAAAATCAGGGGATGGAGTTGATACCCAATACAACGGTCGACGTTCGCATCGAAATCAACGAAATTCCCGACGCTTTGGTTCTGCCTCGCGGCGCAGTTCAAATTGACGGCGCGCATCGATACGTCTATCGCTTCGATAACGGGCGTTTACATCGCACGGAAATCCGGGTTGGTGTCTCAAATGCCACGCAATTTCAGGTCCTTTCCGGTGTCACTGCGGGAGATACCCTCGCTCTTCCGGGCAACACCCCGTTGCGAGACAATATGTCAGTCCGCGTGGCAATTCCCGAATCCGACGACTCGGAATGAGGCCTATCACTCTCCTGATCGTATATCTCATTACCTCGCTTATGGCGGGTTTGTTGATAACGGTACATGCATCCGCCGCCGTCCGTGATCTACCCGCCGATGCCGAGCGGCTATACAACGGCGGGCTGTACCGCCAGGCTGTGGAAGTTTTAAACGCCTCAATTCAACGTTCTCCAGGCGAGTCATCGCTGCATTACTGGCTTGGCCGCTGTCTGTATGAGCTGCGCGACTACAATCGCGCCATTTCCAGTTTTGAACATGCCGTCATTATTGAACCCGATCTTTCCGAATATCACGACTGGCTGGGCAAGGCCTATGGCCGCAAAGCCGAAGAGACCAATCGTTTCAGCGCTTTTTCTTCTATCTCGCTGGCTCACAAAGCTCATCGGGAGTTTGAAGCCGCCGTCCGCTTGGATGCACATAATCTGGAAGCGCAACGCGACCTCATTCGTTATCTCGTAAACGCCCCGGCAATTGTAGGCGGAAGCCAGGGAGCGGCGGAGCAGCGAGTGCATACCCTCGCCGCCGTGGACTCTACCGAAGGAGCACTCGCGCAAGCCGAAGTTTATGCTTCTCACAAGAAATTCGACGATGCCAGCCAGGTGTACCAAACGATCCTCGATATGATGCCCAGTCGCGTCGGAGTCTATTTTGAAATCGCGGAGTATTATCGCGACCGTGGCGACGCTCCAAACATGTCCGAAGCGGTTGAGAAGGCAGCGGCCCTGGCGCCGTCCGATCACCGCCTCGAATACTACCGGGGAATCGCACTGATTTTGGCGGGACACAGCGATTCGGATGCCGAGAAGGATCTTCGCCATTATCTGGATACGGTCCCCGACAATGCGAATGTCCCCTCTCATTCGACTGCTCATGAGTGGCTCGGTAAGCTGTACCAGAGACAAGGGCAACTGGACCGCGCGGCCGAAGAATACCAGGCCGCACTGATCGCCGATCCACGGAATAGGCAAGCTATCGACGCGCTGAAGGCCCTTCAGAGGAGACGCTAATCGGCTGCCGTTTGTTGTTCGTCCCAAAGGTGATGCATGCTGCCGCATGAAACCTGGCGTGTCGCGGTAGAGGCGCTGTGGTCGAACAAACTGCGCGCGATCCTCACCACCCTGGGCGTCATTATCGGTAGCGCGTGTATCGTACTGGTTGTGACTGTTGCGCTCACCGGCAGACGTTACGTCATTGGTCTCATCGAGGGTGTCGGAGCAAATCTCGTTTACGCCAATTATGAAGTTAATCCGCAGCAGGCGGTGGTTCGAAGCGACGAGATCACGCTCGCCGATATGGAAGCGGTTAAGAACACGCTGCCCAATGTAGTTACCGTCGCGGCCACGTCGAAACCGCTTCTGCGCAATGTGGTCATCGGTGGGACTGAACACGCCGTGACTTTATTTGGCGCAACCGATGGCTTCCAAGTCGTTCGCAACTTGCTGATCCTCAGGGGGCGTTTTCTCGATCCAATTGACCAACAAACTCACAGCAAAGTCTGCCTGATTACGGATGAGTTAGCCTCCCTCGTCTTTCCCAACGAGGACCCCATCGGAAACAGTCTGCGTGTCGGTCAAATCAGTTTTACCGTCGTGGGTGTATTCCGCGAACGCGTCGGAACCTTCGGCCTTTCCGAAGTCCAGCGGTACACCGTGGTCGTGCCTTTCTCGCTCATGCAGTATTTTACCGGTGATGACGCCGTCGAAATTCTGTATGCGCAGGCCGATGCCCCCGAAGACGTCGCCCTGGTCACAACGCAGGTCGGAGACCTGCTGCGAAACCGGCACTCGCGGACGGCAACCTACGTTGTGCAGAATTTGAGCGAAATCCTCAATGTAGCCCGGAAGATTGGAACCGCGCTCACGGTAGTGTTGCTCGTGATCGGTTTCATTGCGTTAATGGTAAGCGGCATCGGGATTATGAACATCATGCTCGTCACGGTCACCGAGCGTACCCGTGAAATTGGCATTCGCAAGGCGATTGGAGCGCGGCGCCAGGAGATTCTGTTGCAGTTCTTGATTGAGGCTTTGCTGATCAGTGGCATCGGCTCGCTCCTGGGAGTTCTCATCGCTTTGGCTATTCCCGTCATCGTGCGGCCGTTCCTGCCGGGCAATCTGCGTGTTCCCGTTCCGTGGCTCTCTGTGGTTGTTGCTTTCGTCGTAGCTTGCTCAACGGGCCTGTTCTTCGGCTATCTCCCTGCCGACAAAGCCGCGCGGTTGCAACCGACAGAGTCGCTTCGTTATGAATAATCACCTTCAGGAGGAAATCCGCGCGATGCAGGTACAAGAGATCTTTCCGCGGCACCCGTACCTCCGCTCCCGAATAAAACTTCGACTCTCCGCATGGATGAGCGCACTGCTGACCGCGACTCTGGTTCTCGGTTCCGCTTGTATGGGAATGGCGCAAACCGCAGGTGAAGCTGCACCGCTCCGGTACACCCTCAAGCAGGCGGTCGCCACCGCTCTGGAAAAAAGCCGTGACATCTCGCTGGCCCATCTGCAGTATGAAACGTCCCGCCAGGAAGCCGGCCTTACCCGGTCGCAGTTTCTCCCGAACTTGTACACCGGTTCGGGCGTCGCTTATACCAGTGGGTTTCCGATCCTCGCCGGAGGCGGCGCTCCCGCCCTTTTTAATCTTACTTACAATCAGGAACTCTTTAATCTCCCCGCGCGCGGTGACGTGCGCGCCGACGAACAGAAAGCCGAGCAGCAGCGGTTGTCTGCCGACGCGGTGCGCGATAGCGTTATCGAGCGCACCGTTTCCGCATATCTGGAATTGTCGAAGGTTCGCCGCCAGCTTGAGCTCGTGAGAAACGAGCGCCAGAGCGCCCAAAAAATCCTGGACTACACGCGAGAACGCATGCAGGCGGGCTACGAGCTGCCAATCGAGGTTACCCGCGCTCAGTTGACCGCTGCGCAGGTGGAACAGCGGTTGGCACAATTTGAAGATGAAGAAGAAACCGCGGCTGATCAACTACGCTTTCTGCTCGGTCTCGAGCCCGACCAGCCCATCGAAGTGACCGCCGAAACCATCCCGCCCGCCGCCGATCAAACGATTAACGATCTCGTAGCTGCGGCGCTGCGTGATAACCCCGACGTCAAGATGGCGGAGTCAGAGCGCGCGGCAAGCGAGGAACGTCTGAAAGGGGAGCGTGGAGGATATTGGCCCACTATCGGGCTGATTGGCCAATATAACCTGCTGGCCAAATTCAACAACTACGACCAGTTCTTCAATAAGTTCCAGCGCAATAACTTCATCGCGGGAATTGATGTCAAAATCCCCATTTTTGCGTCGCGTACCAGTGCAGCGGTTTCCTTTGCCCAAGCCAATTTGACAGCGTCGCAAATGCAGGTGGAAAACAAGCGCGCGCAGGTTTCGCTCGACGTGCGCCACAAGGCCCGTCAAGCCAGGGAAATGGATACCGGCCGTGAAGTGGCCCGCTTGGAGCTCGAGTTGGCACAGCAGAACCTGCAGGTGCTGCAATCACAATTCCAGCAGGGCCGCGTCAGTATTCGCGATCTGGAAACCGCGCAACTCGACGAAAACGAAAAATGGCTCGCCTTTCTGGACTCAGATATCGCGCGCCAGAAAGCAGAGCTTGACCTGCTGCACACGACCGGCCAACTTGCACAAATATTCCGGTAGCACTAAGACGGCCCTTAACTGGCTTCCGCGCGAGGCGCAGACTCGGATACAATTGAGCTGTTCCATGGGGGGCGGCCGCGCTTACCGCGGGCGCTCGTGTTCGGGGCTTGTTACCGGACCAGATCTTAAAAGCGCATCTGGAAAGGACGGGGCGTGAAGCATACCCTTTTTTTGAACCCTCCAAGCTATGAGGGATTTGATGGCGGCGCGGGCTCGCGCTATCAGGCGCGGCGGGAGATTCGCTCCTTCTGGTACCCAACCTGGCTTGCACAGCCGGCCGCGATGGTTCCTGGCAGTCGTTTGATTGATGCTCCTCCCGACGGGCTGACAGTCGAGGACGTCGCTCCGCTGGCGCGCGACTATGAGCTTGCTGTCCTGCATACCAGCACGCCTTCGTTTGCCAACGACGCGCGTTTTGCCGCTCGGCTGAAGCAGGAAAATCCCCGGATCGAAGTGGGCATGGTCGGCGCCCACGTCGGCGTTCTACCGCTGCAGTCGTTGAATGGCGCGCCTGCGGTGGATTGGGTCGCGCTCGGCGAGTTCGACTACACCTGCGCCGAAATTGCTGCCGGCAAACCACTCGCTGAGGTTCAGGGCATCGCCTATCGTGACCACAGCCAGATTCGTATTACTGGTCCTCGGCCGACCATCGAAAATATGGACGCTTTGCCGCCGGTTATCGAGGTCTATAAGCGCGATCTCACCATCGAAAACTACTTCATCGGCTATCTCCAACATCCTTATGTGTCCCTCTATACGGGCAGGGGTTGCCGTTCGAAATGCACTTTCTGTCTTTGGCCGCAAACCTTGGGTGGACATCGCTATCGCGTGCGTAGCGCCGACAGCGTCGAATCCGAAATGGCTGCTGCCAAGAAATACTTCCCGCAGGTACGAGAGTTTTTCTTTGATGATGACACTTTCACCGATGATCTCCCGCGCGCCGAGGAAATCGCAAAGCGCTTGGGCCGTCTCGGAATAATCTGGTCGTGCAACGCTAAAGCGAATGTTCCGCGTAAAACTCTGGAGGTCCTTCGTGACAATGGCCTGCGGCTGTTGCTCGTCGGCTACGAATCCGGCGTTCAACAAATCCTGAATAACATCAAGAAGGGAACCCGCATCGACATCGCACGCGAATTCACCCGCAATTGCCGGCAGTTGGGCATCACCATTCATGGCACGTTTATTCTCGGGCTGCCCGGCGAAACACCCGAGACGATTCGCGAAACCATTCGCTTTGCCTGCGATATCGAGCCTGAGACGATCCAGGTGTCGCTCGCGGCGCCGTATCCCGGCACGGAACTTTACCGTCAGGCGCAAGAACAGGGATGGCTCCAGATCCAAACCGGTGAACTGGTCGATACGCATGGCGTGCAAATAGCTGCACTTAGCTATCCCACCCTCTCCACAACATTGATCTTCGATTCGGTCGAGCAGTTCTACCGCAAGTTTTATTTCCGTCCTCGGAAGATCTTCTCGCTCGTCGGCGGCATGGTGCGCAGCCCCGAAGTGATGAAGCGCCGCTTGCGCGAGGGCGTCGAATTTTTCCGCTTCCTTCACGAGCGCAAAAAGGCCGCTCCCGATGGCCCGGCCGTCAGCCCCGCCAACTAGGAGGCGCCCGCCGGTTTCAATCCTTCCGCCCTTCATATGGACGAATCGAATTCTGCCACCCGGGCGTTACAGGCCAAAACCTACATTCTCCTGTTCTTAATGATGGCTCTCGGATCAGTCGGCAACACCGTGCTGGACAAAGGCATGAAAAATCTCGGCCCGGTCGACTTTTCCTCCCGCTCGGCGATTTGGCAGGGGCTTTTTCACACCTTCACCAACGGCACCATTTGGCTGGGCATCCTTTTCATGTTGCTTTTTATGGTGTGCCATATGCTGGTGCTCTCCTGGGCCGATTACAGCTTTGTCATGCTTTTTTCCGCCCTTACCTACGCCTTGGTTCCGCTGCTTGGATACATCTGGCTGAAGGAGTACGTACCGGTCGCACGCAGATTCGGCATCATCCTGATCATCTTTGGCGTGTTTCTCGTCAGTCGCACGCCACCACGTACGACGCAGCCCATTTCCGGCCGCTCCGCAGGTTGAGCGGCACCGAATGCGCACGGCTTTAATCCTCGGCTTCGTCGTGTTAACCGGAACATCCGGCGAAATCAGCCTTACGCACGCCATGAAGCAGATTGGCGAGGTGAAACACTTCTCGCCGGCGGACATCTCCTATGTGCTGCTGCGCTCTTTGCGTCAGGTTTGGTTGTGGATCGCCGTGGCCTTAATGGCTCTGTCTTTTTATGCCTTCCTGACCATGCTCTCCTGGTATCCGGTCAGCTTCGTCGTTCCGGCCACTTCGCTCGCCTACGTGGCGGGAGCTCTCGGCGCAAAGTTTTTGCTGAAGGAACGCCTCACCGCCATCCGCTGGGGAGGCGTGGCTTGCATCTCCTTAGGAGTAGCATTGGCATGGACCGACCCGATGCCGGCATTGGTACACCTGCACTATTGGGCTGCCGTCTTGCGCGATGTCCTCCTATTCGCTCCCCTGATACCCCTGTTTTTTTACGCTTTCGGCGCATGGGCGGCCTGGCGCTTTTTCCGGCACTCGCGCGCGACAAACTCGAATCCGAACGATTTCACGCCGGCGCTCAGCATCCTGAAACCCCTGCACGGCCTTGACCGCGGCGCTTACGACAATTTTGCGAGCTTCTGTCGCCAGGACTACCCCGCCTACGAAATTCTTTTCGCTGTGGGTGACGACAGCGATCCCGCGGTCCCTGTTGTTCGCCGGCTTATCAGCGATTTCCCACAGATCCCTATCCGGCTTCTGGTGAACCGCGAAATTCAGGGCACGAACGACAAAGTGGCAAAGCTCTGCTTTTTGGCACGACACGCCAATTACGATTTACTGGTGGTCACCGACAGTGATGTGCGTGTTGCGCCCGATTACCTGCGCCGAGTGATCCGTATCTTTAGCGATGCGCGGATTGGCGCCGTCACCGCACTCTATCGCGCCCTTGAAGCCCCGTCATTTGGCGCTGTCATGGATACGATTGGCTCCTTGTCGTTCTCCAGCTCGGCGTTGATTGCCCGCCGCCTTGAGGGCTTGAAATTCACCATGGGATCGACCATGGCGCTAACCCGCGAGCGGCTTGCGGAAATCGGCGGATTCGAACCGCTCTTGGAGATGCATTCCGACGATTACGAACTCGGCCGCCGCATTGCCGAAAAGGGTTACAGCATCGAACTGGCTCCAGAGCCCGTGGACATGGAGTTTCCCTCCGAAGGCATTCGCGATTATCTTCGGCACGAACTGCGCTGGCTGATCGGCTTGCGGCACATCCGTCCTGGGGGGCATTTCGGCTTGCTGATGACCCAGGGCATCTTCTGGGCAGCGCTGGCGGCCGCGTTAGCGGGCTCCTGGAGTGCAAGCGCCGTTTGGGTAGCCGCTTACGTGATTGTTCGGCTGTTCACAGGTTATGTGGTCGGTGTCTGGGGCCTGCGTGATCCGGTGGTGAGGCGCTATTTGTGGCTTCTTCCTCTGCACGATCTCTTCTGGTTCTTTCTCTGGGTCGTAAGTTTCGGCGTGAATAAAATCCAGTGGCGGGGACTTGCCTTCAGCTTGCGCAAGGGGCGGATGATTCCCGTTGCTTCGCGTCCTCAGCGTACCTGACCGCTGCTTGGCGATCGGATCTTCTTAATCCGCTGATAACCTGGCCGAAATCACCCGCTCAATCCCGGCCAAATCTCGCGTGGCGCGCAGGTCACACCATCGCGGGCTCGACAAAAGCGACCCAACGTATTCGGCGGCGTTATAGCCGATCTCAACGACCAACAGTCCGCCCGGCGCTAGGGCAAACGCCGCCGCCTCGATGAGCGGCGCAAACATGTCGAGGCCATTGTCTCCGGCAAAAAGCGCCTCAGCAGGCTCATGCTCCCGCACTTCTCGCGGCAAACCAGCGGCATCCCTGCGCGCAACGTAAGGCGGGTTACTCACGATCAACTCAAAACGGGATGACCTTAAGTCCCTGACGCAATCCAGCAGGTTTCCTTCGAAAAATTCAAGCCGCCCTTCCAAATCATTGTGTTTTGCGTTGCGACGCGCATATGCGAGTGCCTTTGACGAAATGTCCGTACCTACAATGCGGGCATTGGGCAATTCGCGCGCCAGCGCTATCGCGATGCAACCCGAGCCGGTACCCACATCGGCAATCCGCAACGGCTCGCCACGGTGAGCATCGAGCCTTTCGAGCGCAACTTCGACGACGTGTTCGGTCTCCGGCCTGGGAATCAACACGCCCGGACCCACCTCGAATTCGAGCCCCCAAAATTCCTGGCGATGCGTCAGGTATTGCGTTGGAACGCCTTGGCTGCGGAGATCGGCTAATTCGGAATAAGCAGCAGCCTCGTCGTGCGTCAATTCATACTCAGGATGGGTATACAGCCACGCTCGGTCACGTTGCAGAACATGCATCAGCAGCAATTCCGCAGCCAATGCGGCCGACGGCAGGTCGGCGGATTCGAGACGCCGCATGCCCCCGGCCAGTGCTCGCCGAAGCCCCGGTCGCGCCAACATCACATCAGTACTGAGCGCTGGCTTCACGCCTCTACCAACTCCTGCTTGAGCCGTTCGGCTTCGAAATGCGTAACGAGGGCATCGACCATGGGCGAGAGCTTCCCATCCATGACTTCGCCCAGTTGATGCAAGGTGAGGCCGATGCGATGGTCAGTCACGCGGTTCTGCGGGAAGTTGTAGGTCCGAATTTTCTCTGAGCGATCACCGGTTTTGATCTGGCCGCGGCGTTCGGCAGCGATCTGCTCATGTTGCTTCTGCTGCTCGAGTTCGTACAAGCGTGCGCGAAGCACGCGCATCGCCTTGGCGCGATTCTTGATCTGCGATTTCTCGTCCTGTTGCGAAACCACCAGTCCCGTAGGCAGATGCGTGATTCGGACAGCCGAATATGTCGTATTCACGGATTGGCCGCCTGGGCCCGAGGAGCAAAACGTATCGATCCGCAGATCTTTGGCTTCGATCTTGATGTCTATTTCATCGGCTTCCGGCAACACGGCCACCGTTGCCGCTGAAGTATGGATGCGCCCCTGCTGCTCGGTCGCGGGCACGCGCTGCACCCGATGCACACCGCTCTCGTACTTAAGTTTGGAGTACACTTTGTCGCCTGAAATTGCGGCTACAAGGTCCTTCACACCGCCCAGCGAAGACGGCGAACTCTCCAGCACTTCCACCCGCCACCTCTGCGATTCCGCGTAACGCGAGTACATGCGAAAGAGTTCGGCCGCAAACAGCGCCGCTTCGTCGCCCCCCGTGCCGGCACGAATTTCCAGAATGACGTTCTTCTCGTCGTTGGGATCTTTGGGCAGCAGCAGCCGCTTCAGTTCGTTTTCGACGATCTCTTTGCGGTCGAGAAGCTGGCGTTCTTCCTCATGCGCGAGCTGTTTCATCTCCGCATCATCGCTTTCCACCAGCATCTGCTTGGTCTCCCGCAATCCCTTTTCCAACTCTTTCCATTGGCGGTATTTCTCCACCATTGCCGAAAGATCGGCGTGTGTGCGCGCGAGCTTTTGGTAGCGCGACGAATCGTTGAGCACCTCGGAGGAAGAAAGCTGCGCGGTGAGTTCCTGATATCTGGATTCGATTTGATCTAATTTTTCAAATAGCGTAAGTGAGGCCATAACCCTGCCTGCCGAAAAAGTGTCCGTGCCACCGGTCGTGATGTTCCGGAAATATGCGAGCTACCGCCAGCGTGACGGTTTCAAAAATGAGGAGCTAATAAAACGAGGTGAACATTCCTCGAACCTGCCCTCAGCATAATCGCAGTCAGCCGCGAAAGCAATCGCGCGAGATTGGAATCCTACGCAGGGGAGTTCTTCGGTTCGGCGGCTTCGTTCGAGCGGGCAAACGCTCGGTCGACCAGGCAAAGAACCACAGCAGTAATTGCGCCATCTACAGGTGCCTGCCACAAATTGTGGCCGGACAATGTGTCGGCAGCGTTCAAAACCGCACCAAAGAAAAATTCGCCGAACTCGCCCGACCGGATCGAGAGCAGAGCATTTTGCGCATGGATCAGGGCCAGAATCTCGACAAATGCGACAAGCGCTCCCCCGAGCAGCCACATCGATAAGGCATGCGATTTTAAAAGCCGCAGCGTCCTGCGAAGCAGGAACGCAAACAGTAGGATGGCCAGCGCGCCGAAAATCAATGAGAAAAAATACGTGGTTAGCAGGATGGACGCGGGATGAATTTCGCCCGCCATCGCCTCGCCCACCCATTGCAGAAACGCCACGACAAAACAGCCAATCACCCAGGCGGCGAGATAGTAAGCCAGAGTCCCGCGGCGCGTCATATGCGCCGCTCGATATTCGGAAACTCCTGCCAGACTTTCACGCCGCAGAAATGCGATCCTTCTGTGCAAATCGGAGTGGCGATTCCCGCGCGCACATAACATGGCGGCCCGATATATCTCGCCAGCTCAGGGAATGCGGCGCGCACCTGCGCCACTTCTTCCATCGAGGCCTGGTAGATCTCCTCTTGCGCATTGAAGCAGGTTCGCATCGTCCACTTGTGCAGCAAATGCAGGAGCGAGCCGCTCTCCACCAGCCGAATGGACTTGGCATTCGGCAAAAGATACAACGCGAATTCGCGCGGCACGCCGCGGTCCAGCAATTCGTTTTTTGCCGACCAGGCATCGTGCATCGCGCGTTCGTACACCTCCCGCGCGCTCGCGTTTCCACGAATCAGCATGGGCGTGATGAAGTCCGGCTCGCGCGTATCTGTAAGTATCAGCAGGGGCCGCGACCCGGGAACCATACGGTGACGCTGGTCCTGGCTGTCGGCGCTGTGGCTGAGCTTCTTCGCAAATGTGAAATTCGCATGCTGTAGAGGCCGCATCAGCGGCGCGTGCACGCCGATATTGAGCGTCTCCAGACGATATGGATTCCGCGCCGGATTCAGCATACGGTCGAGCGCTTCGCTGTCGGGACACTCTGTTTCGCTCAAACCCACGACAGCGCGATATGCCTGTGCCAGCACGTGCGGGCCCGCTGGCGAATAATCGACGAGCAAGGAGGTATGCGCGCCAATCATCGCATCAAACTCTTGGCACTGTTTCTCACCGTCGCCGGTTCGCGGCTCTTGCCATTCCGGCATGTCCTCCAGAGGCCCGTTGTCGAAACGATCAAAGAATTGCGCGTCCACTTCGCGAACTCGCGCAATCATCTCTCCGACAATTGCCCGCGCTTCCGTTGGCGCATCAGAAGCGGCCTGCATGCGCCAGAGCCGATGAAGCACCACACCCGAGAGCGTGTGAACCATGGTCGTTGCTGCCGCCACCGGCAAGACGTAACGCGCCACCTCGATCGCGCGCTTCTCGGCCTGGCGCTCGACTTTTTCGATCCGCCGTGGATGCGACATCGTGCCGATGTTCCATATGTCCGCCAGAATATCCCGCGCGTCATCTTTCAACAGGACGGTCAGTTCTCGGTAAGCACTCCAGGCGCGCGCAATCGCCCGCTCGAATATTTCACGTTCAGGCGCGCCGAATCGCCCGGCGGACGGGGGCACATAAGCCACCGCGCGGTCCAACCGCACATATCGCTGGCTCTGCTGCTCTGAGTTGTAGAAAGGATGCGCGTGCAAAAACGACCACACAAATTGCCGGCTGACGTTTTCCAGCCCAAATTCAAAATGAGCATGCTGATAAACCGTGTGGTGGCCGGAGTAGTAGGTCGCTGCGCCGATCGTGATGCGTTGCTTTTCGGTGATCTCTTCCGCTGAAATCAGCCGCGGCGCATAGCACGTGCGGGCTGCGGCGATGGCGGAATCATAAGGGTGCGCGAAAGAATTGCGCAGTGTGACGCGCGCAATCGCCGGTTCCACCGTTACCGCTGCTTGTAGTTCACTCGGGCTGTAAGGAGGACTCGAGGCCATGCTCGGCAAATTCTACACCGCGCCTGAGTGACCGGATAGCAATGACGGCAAACTATTTCTTGCCCTTGGCAGCCTGACTTGCCTGTGCAGCTTTCTCGTACTTGCGCTGGAAGCGTTCCACGCGCCCCGCCGTATCGACGAGCTTTTGCTTTCCCGTAAAAAACGGATGGCAACTTGAACAGATTTCCACGCGCATGAGGTTCCCTCTATACGTTGACCGTGTTTTGAACGTGCTTCCGCAGGCGCAGTGAACGGTGATCTCGTGATAATCGGGGTGGATTCCGGGTTTCATCTTTGCTCCATTCCTCGAGCCGTTCTGCACGGTTCCCTAGGGAAACTACAGCCGCGTCGCTAAGCTCGGGATCACTTCTAATGGTAAGCGATCCCAGCTTCATTTCCAAGCTGGCCTTAGAACCCGATCGGCGAAACCTGGTGTCCGATTTCCCTTGTCGTCTCCGCATTGCACGGATAAGTTGAAAGCATGCGCGTAGTGGTCTCAAGCGATAAGCAGGAAATCAAAGGCGCCTCGGAGCGATTCGATCTGCGGGAAGATCCTCGTGCCATCTCGCGCATTGACCCAGCCCGTCAACATCCGGCGCTCAGCGGATTTCTGCTTAATTTGAATTCCGAAGAGTCGCCATTCTCCACCCTTGGGTGCAAGGTGTGGAGTTCCATACAAAGCGCCGAGGCGGAACCCCATGTACTTGCATCCCGGATCGATCTGATGATGCACCAGGATGGCGGATTCCATGGTCAATCACAATACGAGGAATTAGCGCGGCGCTTGGCTGATCTGCTGGAACGCGAGCCTGGCGATGCGCTTCAGGCGGAGTTATATGTTGCGCACATCGCGCTGGCGGACCTTCACCAACGATATTGCTTGAGGCTCGTTCTCAGTGCTTCCGGACGAGGTGAACAACAGGCGCGATTGCGCTGGACGCTCGGTATCGCACGCCTACAACAGGCGCTTCTCTTCCTGGCTCGCGCCATTCGGCAGAATCGCTAGTCGGCGTGCCTCCTCAAGAGACAAAGGCACACCCGACTCTAACTTGACCTCTGGCCCCTGGCACTTGATACAGTTTCTTCAAAACGACACGTACCGGAGGAAGAATTGGCACGTGTAGCACGGCGGAGAAACGCGATCCTATCTCTTCCGACCCCTCCATCTCCAGCGCCAACCCTCCGTATCCCAGGTCAATGACTCGGAGAGTCTTTTGCGGGTTGTCCGCAAGCTGAGCATAAGCACGAGTGCCTGCGAGCGACACGCGTTCCCACTTGCGGGTTTCGCTTTGGCCGCGAGACGGCGGAGCTGTCGGCGGCACCCCCGACGGCACAGCCGCACGCCCAGTCGAGGTCGGCGTCGATCCCGGCATCGGCCCAGACGGCGAAACGGCGGGCGGGTAGATAAAAGACCTGCTTGCGCCGGGTGCGGCCGCGGCCTGCCTCTGTGTCTTTGCTTCGCGCTCGCGATGCTTCATCTCGTACAACCGCTGATCGGCCACGCGTACCAAAACGTCCTTTTGATCACCGTCAACCGGAAAAACGGCTATTCCATAATCGAGCCCGAGGCCAACGCTGGACTGCATGCTTTGAACCGCCGAACTGAAGTTCGCTCGTATACGGCGGGCGAGAGTGTTCGCCTGTTCTGTATCCGAGTGCACCAGCAGTAGTGCGAATTCATCTCCGCCGATGCGAAAAGCGTAATCCGAAGTTCGCAACGATTTTCGCAGCGTCGCCGCAGCGGTCCGCAAAAACAAATCCCCTTGCGGATGGCCGAAGCGGTCGTTCACTTCTTTGAACTGATGAAGGTCCAGGATCACCAGCGCAAGATGTTGATTGTATCGTTGCGCCCGGTTGAGCTCTTTTTCAAAATGCTCTTCGAAAAGTCGTCGGTTATATAACTCAGTCAGCGGATCGGTGGCTGCGTTGAACTGAAGCTTCCTGAGATCTTCGTATTCCATGAGGATCGGCACACGCAGGTAAGACGACGAAGCCAGAACGTCTACCATCGCCGCCTTCAGCGAAATCGGCTTGCCCAGCGTGTCAGACAGCTGCCGTCGGCGTTCCAGGATTTGGTCCCAGTATTCGGAACTGACCGTCTCACTTAAGTCGAGCTGAGCGATGGTCTTGAAAAAACGTTGCAGGAATTGCCCGCGAGGTACGCGGTCAAGTCCATCGAGTGTCTCCGCCAACAGCTCGAGAAAAGAATCCTCGGGCGGCAGAGAACCCTGTGTGGGTTCATTGGGGCCAGGCATCGGTTTTGGTCAGACCAAAAACCCAGCTTACCCCAACGGGGATTTGGGATAACAGACTGGTTCCATTGGCTGGCAGCACGCTAAGGGCCATTTTGGAGGTCAACAAAACACAAACATGTCCGCGGAAATCAAACGCACCCGTCGCTATTCGTAAGCCCAACGCCAGTTTTGCATGAAACCCATGGGTGAAAGGTGGCAAACGATTCGCTGCGTACACATGGGAAAACTTTTTCACCGCCTGACTCAAATCCCCCTTTTGCCTGGTCTCTCGGGACAAGTTTCCTCTCTTGAACCAGAGAAAACATTTTCCGTGATAGTACTTCCTTCCTAGTACCTATTATTATCTTCCTCGATCCATAGTCTCCATCACTTCTTACGTAAGTCATCTGTATTGTTAGCTGTACAGTGTATAGGTGATATGAGAAAAATGTTTCCTACGACTTTACCGCAATCAATTTCCACCTATGTGCAAAATGGAACTTTATTACCATTGACTCCATTTTGCCTATTTTGCGACTATGCCTGCGCCTTCGAACCTCCGTCGAGGTCGCGCTTTCCCGCTCCTGAGGCGAACGAAATCAAGGAGAGACAGTTTTGCGGCAAAGTATTGCTGTCGAGAATCAAGTTTCAGATTTACTCCCTGCAACTCTCACCTCCGGATTGTTGGATCTTTTCGGCATCCCCTTATTGGTTGCCAATCTGAGCGGAGCTTTGCTCCTCGTAAACGACGGTGCTCATCAGGCTTTGAATCTTCCGGAAGATTCAGGCTGGCGGCAACTCAATCTTTTCGGCCACATTTTGCGCATGGATCCTCAGGTTTTGCTGGGCCAAATCGAAAGCGGCGAGACTGAAGTAGATCTGCAACTCGAGACCGCTTCCGGGCGGCTCCGAGCGCGTTTGGAACGCCTGCCGAATTCCGAGTGGCTGGTACTCAGACTGGAGCCGGCTGGAACCGCGCAGGCTGCCGCGAGCGATAAAACCACTGAGCCGACCGTGCAGTCTCTACTGCAAGAGCGCGAAATTACGTATCGAAACCTGCTTGCCGCTTACCTGCGCCTCCAGGAAGTGAACCGCCAAAAGACGGTTTTCCTCGCGTCGGCCGCGCATGAGCTCAAGACGCCGCTCGCCGTGATCAAGGGTTATTACGATCTCTTGCTTTCAGGCTCGCTTGGAAAACTGAACGAGAAGCAGTGCGACATTTTGCAGGAATCCAAAGACAGCTGCGAACGCTTAGTCCGCCTCGTCTCGATGTTTTTGAACTATTCCACCTTGGAGAGCGGCAAGCTCGTGCTCTATCTCCGGGACAATGACCTGCGCGATTGCCTTTCCGAACTCGTCACGCGCTGGCACGAAGCCTTTCAACGCAATCACGTTCGTCTCGATTCGCTCGTCGATGAAAACTTGCCAATCTTCAAGTTCGACTATCAAAAAGTACAGCAGACCGTTGCCAATTTACTTGATAATGCCCTGAAGCATACCCCGACAGGCGGCTCCGTCACGCTTCGCGCAGATCTTCATTTCTGGGAACGCCGCGTAGCCAAAGAATCTACCGCCACCGATCGCCGCCGAGCGCCGAAACACGAACCGAATTGCATACGCGTATCGGTTAGCGACACTGGTTCGGGAATCGCGCCAGAGCATCATCAGGAAATTTTTGAAGATTTCGTGCGTGTTGATCGAACTTCCTCGGGTATGGGACTGGGTTTGGCTATCGCAAAGCGCCTTGTCCAAGCTCATCGCGGAAAAATTTGGGTGGATAGCGAATTGCGCCATGGCTGCACGTTCACTTTCCTCCTGCCCATCGATAACCAATGAGCCGTTTACGACAGCATCAAGAAGGGATAACTGAATGAGTAACAAAGAACGTATTCTGGTGGTGGATGACGAACCGAGCATTCGCAAGTACCTGCAAACGCTTTTGGAGGTCGACGGCTACGAGGCGGTCGCCGTCTCTTCTGGACCCGAAGCCTTGGAACTGGTACAGGAGGGAAATCGACCTGATTTCGTTATTCTCGACGTCCTCATGCAGGAGATGAACGGCCTCGAAACCTTGCGCCGCCTCATGCAGGTCGATCGAACCCTCAACGTTATCATGCTCTCGTGTTCAAACGAGGTCACCACTGTTGTTGAAGCGATTCGCCTGGGCGCTCAGGATTACCTGACCAAACCGTTTGAGAAAGCGGAGCTTGACGCGGCCATCCTGAAGTGCCGCCAAAAGATGGATCTGCGCAAAGAAAATCAGGCTCTGCGGGAGTATTGCGACCACTTGACCGAGGATCTTTCATTCCTTGCGGCCAGTCCGCAAATGGTTCGCATACGCCAGCAAATCTTGCAGATCGCGCCCGTGGATGTGCCCGTCTTTATTTGCGGTGAGAGTGGTGTCGGTAAGGAAGTCGTCGCACGCATGATTCATATGCGTTCCACGCGTCGCAATCAGCCCTTCATAAAGGTGAACTGCGCTGCCCTGCCGGGCGAATTGCTCGAATCCGAGTTATTCGGCTATGAACAAGGAGCCTTCACCGGAGCCGTCCGTTCCAAGCCCGGCAAATTCGAATTGGCGAACAAGGGGACTATTTTCCTTGATGAAATCGCAGAGATGAGTCCTCATCTTCAGGCCAAGCTGTTGCACGTGCTTCAGGACCATCAATACTCGCGCCTCGGAGGTCGTCATATGATCGGTGTCGACGTCCGCGTGCTCGCGGCAACCAACGTTGAAGTTCAGGAAGCCATGAAGTCGGGCCGCTTGCGCGAGGATCTTTACTATAGACTCAACGTCCTATCGATTAATGTCCCGCCTCTGCGCGAACGGACCACGGAAATTCCGCTTCTCTTCCGGCATTTCCTCAATAAATACAGTGAAAAGTTTCAGAAAGAGACGCCTACGCCATCCGAACATCTCATCGAAGCCGCGATTCGTTATGCCTGGCCCGGCAACCTTCGTGAACTCGAAAATTTCGTAAAGCGCTACGTTATTCTCGAAGACGACGAGGGCAGCTTCCGCGAACTGGTCGAGATGGCCGCCGCGCGTCAGCGCACCTCGCCGCGCGAGGAATCTGCTCCCGTCCGCGAGCAAGGTCTGAAAGCACTCGTGCGCGGACTGAAAGACGAGGCCGAAATGGAAGCCATCGCGGACGCTCTTGAGAAAACGCATTGGTGCCGCAAGGATGCCGCGAAGATGCTGGGGATTAGCTACAAGGCGCTCTTGTACAAGATTCGCCAGTTCAACCTGGATTCCGGTAGAGGATCGCGCTCCCAAGCCACTCCACCATTAGCCCCCGTGGGTAAAGAGAGCTAAGGACATAAAGTGCAATCTATTGCGTATTCGAGGCACGACAGTCTCGAAACTCATTTGCAATACAGGGGTTCTGGGAAGCGCAGTTGCAAAACTTTTGCTTCCCTCCTCGTGTAAAAAGGGAACCATGAGCTACCGCGAGTCCCCTAAATTTTCACGCGTCGCCTTTTTCCCCTTTATTTACCGGAACTTACAAAACATTAATAATTACGTTATTTCGGGCCACCATTGCCTTAGATTCCCACAAGCGGCTTTTGCCAACCCAGGGAGGCTAGCCGCTTTCTGGAAGGTGAATTGCACTCTCTAGAGCCTAGGGGTAGGAGTCTATAATCAAAAGGTTAGTGGGAGCCTGGGGGACATGACCGACCGTCGCACGGCACGACGCTATGATCTTTCTTTACCTGTGTTGATTCGGCTGCCCGTCGAACGCGACGCCCATAGCGGAAAAACTCGCGACATTTCCACTCGTGGCGTCTATTTTGTTGTTGAGAATAACCTGGCCGCCGGCGCCGAACTGGATCTCACGATGACCTTGCCCGCGGAGGTCACCGGGGGCACGGAAGTTTTCATACGAGCCATCGGCAAAGTTGTCCGAGTAGAGAAGGCGCCTGAAAACGGTGCTCGGCAGGGCGTCGCCGCCCTCATTCAGCGATATGAAATCGTCCGCAACGAATCCATGAAGTCCTAACCCCCGCCCAAGTTAGCTAACCTTTCAACTCTCTTGTTCTTGTTTTGCGATGGTACGGGGTGCGCTGTGTTTGTGAACGGCAGCGATGTGCTAAAGTCTTTCAGGAACATGGTCCATCCGCCCGTTTGTAAATCTGCGTTCTTGCTTGTGCTGGCGCTTTCGAGCGCTGCTATTTTCGTCACTGCCCAGGAACATATGAGCCAGCTACCATCGTGGTCAGGCGTGATTGTAAATGCGAACTGCACGCCGGACGAAGCCTTTGCCGAAGCCGCGAAATGCACCGACAGCCGTGCCAACGCCAAGCTCGCTTTGTATGATGACACCACAAGGCAGGTATTTAATCTTCAGCCTCAAAACCAGGCTGTCGGTAATCTTGGGAATGCTGTAACAGTAGAAGGCGTGCTGAACGGCGACACGATTCAGGTCACTGCCCTGAAGTTGCTCACTGGGATCGGCCTGTCTATAGGACAGAAGGCGCCGGATTTCTCAACCACAGATCAGTTCGGCAAGCAGCAAACGCTCGATACGCTCAAGGGATCGAAGGGTACGATCCTTTTGTTCTTTCGGTCCGCGGACTGGTGACCCTACTGCAAAGGGCAGCTGGTCCAGCTGCAACAGGCGAAGGCTCGATTCGAAAAGCAGGGACTGAAGCTTGCCGCCCTGAGCTACGATACCCCTGCGATTCTGAAGTCGTTTGCTGACCGGCGTAAGATTGATTTTCCTCTCCTCGCCGATCCTGATTCAAAAGCCATCCGAGCTTACCGGGTTCTGAATACTGAAGCTACCGGCCAGTTCAAGGGCATGGCGCGTCCCGGATTTTTCTTCATCGATACAAACGGCATTATCCGCGAGAAATTCTTTGAAGCGAAATATCGCGAGCGATTTTCTGGCAACAACCTCCTCTCCAAATTGTTTCCGGAATTGGGTGAAGAAGTCGCAAGTACGACCGAAGCTCCGCACTTGCGCCTCGCTCTGGAGCAGTCTGACCGCACTGCATTTCCCGGCGGGATTGTCACACTGACCGCCGAAGTGCAGCTCCCGCCTGACGTCCACGTCTATGCGCCCGGCACTCAAGACTATAAGCCGATCAAGCTGGTGATCGACCCTGCATCGGAAATCGAGCTCCGCGCCGCCATCTACCCGGCGTCAAAAACACTTTTCCTGCCCGCCATCAAAGAACGGGTTCCTGTTTTCACCGGCGCGTTCCGCATCCGCGAAGACGTCAAGATCAGCTCCGCTGCCGAGTTCAGCAACGCGCTTGGCAATGATGGCAAGCCGCTGACGATCACAGGCAAGCTCGAATATCAGGCTTGCGACAGTAAGATTTGCTTTCTGCCCGAATCGGTTCCTGTCCAGTGGCACGTGCAGGCGCTCCCGCTCGATCGCCAGCGCGCTCCAGAGGAGATTCGTCACAAATAGTTCGTCGCGCGTGAACTAGCGGCAATATGTACTCGGCCCTGCCATCCAGTAAATCCACGTCCAAAATGACCGTCCATAAACGGCGCCTCGGTTTACGGATTCGCGTTTCCACCGTTCCGCGCCTGTGGCGCGTGCCGGCGCCCGACGATATATTTATGAATCACGCTGCCCCACGAGCGGACCATTTGAATCTTATGTTTGAGCTTATCCGCTGGCACGGCTGCTTTGAAGTTGCTAAACCACTGGGCAATTCAACTGCAGGTTCAGAAACACTTCTCGATTGCCTGGGCGACTCGTATGCAGAACTTGGGAGACAACCGGAATGACGCAAGAAGTGTGTGTGCTGACCGAGCCCGAAGAGGAACTCAGAGACAAACTGGAACAGCGCCTTGGCCCCGTACATACACTCCTCCGCCTTGGCATGGAGCGGATTTACGAAGACAGGTTCAACCACGGGATTAATTTCTTCCATCCCGATAAATGGTACTCGCTCCATTCTCTTTTCACCTGCGCTTTAAAGCTGACCGGACTACATTATCTCGGCAGTAGAAACGCCGAACGCATCCGTGTGCGACACAACCGCATTTACCACTCAGGGCTGCCCGATGCCTTCGAGGGATTTACCATCCTTCAGATCAGTGACCTGCATGTCGATATGAATCCAGCTGCCATGCGGCGTGTTTCCGAGCTCGTCAGCACGTTGGACTATGACCTCTGCGTGTTGACTGGTGATTTCCGCGGCAAAGCATTTGGTCCATTTGATCAGGCGCTGCGGGGAATGACGGCATTGTGCTCACAATTGGCCGAGCCATTCTATGGCGTGCTCGGCAATCATGACACTGTCCGGATGCTCCCCGGCTTGGAAGCTCTCGGAATCCGCATGCTGATGAATGAATCGGATACCATTGTGCGCGGCCGCCACCGCATTCACCTCGCGGGTGTGGACGATGCTCATTATTACTCGGCCGCCAATCTCGAAAAGGCCGCGTCCCGCATCCCTCGCGGCGAATTCGCCGTCCTGCTTTCACACACTCCGGAAATCTACAAGCAAGCGGCTTTTGCAGGTTTTCAGCTCTTCCTCAGCGGTCACACTCATGGAGGGCAGATCTGCCTGCCTGGAGGCATTCCCGTTACCCTCTCCTCCTCTAAATTACCCCGACGTTTAGGCGCGGGACCATGGCGTTACGAAACGATGGTCGGTTACACCTCGGCCGGACTCGGTGCCTCTGTTGTTCCCGTACGGTTTAACTGCGAACCGGAAATCACCTTGCACTATCTGCATTGCACTGAGAGTGGAATAGGTTAGGAGCGTTCAGCTTTGTGATCCGCTCGGCGTTCGTTCGCTCTTTACTGCGAGGGACCGGTGTTGTCATCCTCAGTATGTCTCTTGAGGATAGGCCGGTTGGGATCTGAATCTTCTCGGTTCGGTATTCCTGCCACTGGAAGATCGTAAACGTACCGGATAACAATCGTGGCCCCTGACCGGCCAGTATCGATGTGCAAAGTTTCATCGAGCTGGCGCCCATCGCGGGAAAGCTCGAATGTCCGGGTCATTTTGCCGCCCAAAGGACTTCTCTCGTCCGATACCAACTGGCTCCCATCCCAATGCGCTGCCACTTCCTCGCGGCTCCCTTGCGGAGATTTCGGCAGCTTCCGCCCGTCGGTGTACATGACTAGTTTATCTCGGTGATCGCCGGCAACGTCGATCTCCGGACCATTCACCTCGATACTCATGGAGACTGCGGGATTGAGCAGTGCTTGGATTTTAGGGTTATCTTCCATGTCCCGCCCGCCATAACCAGGTCCTCCAGATGGTCCGCCCCCTCCGCCAGGAAACGGGGAGCCGCCCCAGGGCCCTCTGGGGTAGCCGCCCGGATAGCCTCCAGGATATCCGCCGCCGGGATTGCCTCCACCGGGATAGTTACTGCTGCCACGTTCCGCCATGCGGACCCTCTGGCGGGGATCGTCGCTTTGGTCTGCGTTGAATCTCCAAGCTCCGGCGATTGTAGTCCTCGGTTGGACTTCAGGCTCTTTCGGCTTGGCTGCCGTCACTGGCTTGGGTTCTGATGTTTGCTGCTCCGGCCGAGACTTTGGCGTCGGCAGCGGCCCAGGAGGCGCCTGCCCCCGTACCGCACCTGGGAGAAACAGCGCGATCGCAGTCAGCATCCCGAACGCAATACAAACTGCCGGATTTCGGACTGTCATCGTCGCCCCATTACCGTTCGTTTCATCATGCTGGCTTTTGAATCTCTGAACCATCCCATCTGTACAGTCTAGGTATCGATGCAATTGCGGGCAATTGAGTTGTCGGCCTTTTCTCGAATCGAGTTACCTACCGCTTCTAAGGTAGTGTCTTGACCGTATGTTCACGCATCTAGTCGGCGAGCAGAAGTATGCGAACAGATCATCACCGCAAAGCCGCGCCTGTCGCGGCAAGCGGCTACCTGCTATGATTTCTTTGTCGAGTTTTATCTGCGTTCTGTTCTGCTCGGCTCATCAATACTCATGATTCAACTTACGTCCGCAGGAAAAAATTTTGGCTCGAAGACTTTGTTCGAAGACCTCAACTGGGTCGTCGGGCCGCGTGAACGTCTGGGGCTGGTCGGCGGCAACGGCACCGGCAAATCTACCCTGCTGAAAGTGCTCGCTGGAATTGAACCGCTCGATAAGGGTTCCCTTTCCTCCGCAAAAGACACCACCACCGGCTACTTGCCGCAGGATGGCTTATCTCTGTCCGGCCGCACGGTTGTCGAGGAATGTCTCTCCGTTTTTGCCCATCTGCTCGATATCGAAAAAGAAATGGAAGCGCTCACCCACAAGATGGCCGAGCTCGATCCCAACGGTAGCGAATACGAACGAGTTGCCGACCGTTACCATCGGATCGAGACCGAATTCCAACGCAACGATGGCTATTCACTCGAAGCTCAGGTTGGAGAAGTGCTTAATGGGCTCGGTTTCTCTCGCGAAGACACCCGCCGTCCCGTAGAAGAGTTTTCCGGCGGATGGCAGATGCGCGTGGGCCTGGCCAAGCTTCTTCTGAAAAAACCCAATCTGCTGCTGCTTGACGAGCCCACCAATCACCTTGACCTCGAAGCACGCAATTGGCTCGAGCAGTACTTAAACGCCTACCCTTACGCGTTTGTTCTGGTCTCACACGACCGCTATTTTCTCGACGTGACGGTGAACAAAATTCTGGAAATCTGGAATCGTCACACCTATTTCTACACCGGCAATTACGACCGCTACCTCGAGCAAAAAGCGGAACGCCGTGCCCAGCTCGCAGCGGCTCATCGCAACCAGCAGGAGCACATTCACCATCTGGAGACATTCATCAATCGCTTCCGCTATCAGGCCACCAAAGCCAGACAGGTACAGAGCCGGATCAAAGAACTCGAGAAGATTGAACGAATCGAATTGCCGGATGAAGAGAAAAAGATTCATTTCTCGTTTCCTCAGCCCTCTCCCAGCGGGCGCATGGTTGCGGAGCTGCGCGGTGTCGCCAAAAGTTATGGAGAAAAGAAAGTCTTTGAAAACGTCAGCTTTGTCCTCAATCGGGGCGACCGTGTAGCCTTGGTCGGCGTCAATGGCGCCGGCAAATCCACCTTGATCAAACTTCTCTCCGGAGCCGAGCCGGTTTCACGCGGTGAACTGCGCCTCGGCCACAACGTGGAATGCGATTACTTTGCGCAAGATCAATATAAAGTCCTCAACCCCGACGCTCGCCTGCTCGATGATCTTACGACTTTTGCGCCCACAGCCGTAAGCAATCAAACCCAATTGCGTACGTTGCTTGGCTCGTTCCTGTTTTCTGACGACGACGTCTTCAAGCGCATCGGCGTGCTCTCGGGCGGCGAACGCAATCGCTACGCGCTGGCCCGCATGCTCCTCCGTCCGGCAAATTTCCTGCTCCTCGATGAGCCCACCAATCACCTCGACCTTCAGGCAAAAGACGTTTTGCTCGAAGCGCTGCAAAAATTCACCGGAACCGTCGTCTTCGTATCCCACGACCGCTATTTCATCGATAAGCTCGCGACGCGCGTGATCCATATCGAAGACGGCAAGCTGCAGGATTATCCGGGCAATTACGAGGATTATCTGTGGCAAAAGGAGCGAAGCGCCGCCCAGCCGGTTTCGAACGGTACGGGCAGCTTGCCGTCGCCTGCCTATGCCGGCAAGAACGCCCGTGACAAGCGGCCGAAAAAGACCAATCCCAGCTCCATTCGCCAAATGGAAAAGGAACGTGACGATCTGGTCGAGCAAATTTCCAGGTGCGAAGCGGAAATCGCCAATCTGGAAATCGAACTGGGGCACTTTAAGAGCGCCGAGGAATCGATTCGGCTCGCCGGTTTGCTTGACGAGCATCGCGTCACGCTGAAGAAGATCACCGAGCGCTGGGAAAAGCTCGTTGTCGCGCTTGACGGCGAGCCTTGCGCCGCCCAATCAAAGATTACGCCAACGAACGCGGATTAGGCGCGACCGAGCTCCGATGATTTCTCACGTAAATATCACACCTGCTTTGGAGTATCGAACTCATGAAACCTGCCGCAACTGCCGCCGCTGATGAAGTCCGCTGGGACCTGAGTGTCTTTTATTCCGACATCACGGATCCGCGTCTCGACTCAGATATGCGCAAGCTTGCCGAATGGGCTGGACGCTTCTCGGCTAATTACAAAGGAAAATTGGCCGAGCGCCTGGGCCCTGCCCTCCAGGAATATTCGGAAATCGATACGCTGCAGGGGAAAATTGCCGCATACCTTGGACTTCGCGAGAGCACGGATTTGGCAAACGCAGCCATCAAAGCCAAGCTTGCCGACGTGCAACGCAAACTAAGCGCGATAGCGGGACAACACCTCACCTTTTTTGAACTTGAGTTGGTCCAGCTCAGTGATGCCACCATTCGAGCTTGGTATCAAAAGGATCCGTTCACCGCGAAACACCGGCCGTGGATCGAGCATGTGCGGCTGTTCAAGCCTCATTTCCTGAACGAGGCGGTCGAGTCCGCCCTCATCAAGCGTTCGCCGTTTGACTCCGGTGCCTGGAGTGAATTCTTCGACGAACTCGAAGCCGATTTGCAGTTCAGCTTTCGCGGTGCGACGAAAAATCTCACCGAATTGGTTCACCTGCTCACGAAATCCAAGGATTCGCAAGAGCGCGCCGAAGTGCTCAAATGCCTCAATACAGGATTGGGCGGACCCTTCGCAAAGTATGCCGCCCAAACACTTTACATGGTCGCCGGCTCAAAGGCGGTGGAAGACAGCGACCGCGGCTACGCACACCCGATGGACCGCCGGAATAAGCTGAATCGCATTCCGGATCGCGTAGTCGATGTCTTGCACAATACTGTCACTGCGGTCGGCGGTCCGCTGGCCCGCCGCTATTACCAACTGAAGGCGCGCCACCTCGGCCTTCCGGTGCTCCGTTGGAGTGACCGCGACGCCCCCATGCCGTTCGCGGATACCACCATCATCCCCTTTGACGAAGCCAAAAATATCGTCACTGCGTCATTCGAAAGTTTCAGCCCGGCTCTGGCAAAGATCGTGACCAGCTTCTTTGCCGAGCGGCGCGTGGACGCGCCTGTTTACAAGGAGAAGCGCCACGGCGCATTCAACTCCTCGCATCTCCTTCCTGGCGGCACACCGGTCTCTTTCACGCTTCTGAACTATCTCGGAACGAACTCGGATGTCATGACGCTCGCGCACGAATTCGGGCACGGCGTGCACGGCATCCTCGCCGGCCAAGCTCAAGGCCCGTTAATGTTCCACGCGCCCATCGCTTACTGCGAAACGGCATCTGTATTCGCGGAAATGACGACCTTTTCTTTTCTCAAGGACCGCCTCGCCCGGTCCGGCGACCAGAAATCGCTTCTGGCGCTGATTATGGGCAAGATCGACAAAATGCTGAACACTGTCGTTCGCCAGATCGGATTTTCAAATTTCGAGCGCCGGCTTCATGGCATGAACGACTCGTACAAGATCTGGAATGAGCCCACAAAGCTTTCCGTCGAGGAACTGGCCGCGACTTGGCTAACGACCGTGCGGGAACTCTATGGCGATGATGGCGAAGTCTTTCGCTATCAAGACATGGATCTTCTGTGGGCGTATATCCCCCATTTCCATAGCCCCTTTTATGTGTATGGTTACGCGTTTGGCGAGTTGCTGACGCAAAGTCTTTTCGCCCAGCGTGGGAAGCTCGGCTCGAATTTCGAGCCACTGTATCTGGATCTGTTGCGCTCCGGATCGACTAAAGACGTCGTTGAGCTGCTTGCTCCTTTCGCACTCGATCCAACCACTGAGAGTTTCTGGAGTGAAGGAATCACCGGCAGCTTGGGTGCCCTTATCGACGATGCCGAAGAAATGTCTCGCGCTCTGGGACTGGTTTAGTACGACTCCTGCCCTATCTCGCGGCTCTGAAGTGAACGGAAACAGCGGGGGCGATCTATTTGCTCGAAGAGGCCTTCTTCACTTTTCGTGACTGACCCTGCCAGGCTTCCGCCACAAGTTTGTACTCGCGCTCGAGATCGTGTGAGACACGAATCTCCCCCTCGCGCACGAACCGTTCGTGATTTTCTTCGAGATCGGCCGGAACATACAGGTAGTTTGCCGTGACCCCGAATGACGCTTGTAATCCATACGGCCGTAGATTACCAAAGGCGTGGATGTGCTCCAGACGTGCCCCATTCGAGAGGTGGAAGGTTGCCACCGGATCATACAATTTGCCGTTCTGCTGAATTTGCGTCAGGTAAGCAAGGGAAACTCGCTCGAGCGGCTTTGTCAAAGCCTCCCGATAGGCGAGAGGTTGCTTCAACATCGTTAGAAATGCCTCTACGGGATCGCGCCTCGTGCTCGCCGCGCTTAACGGCTGCGCATAATCGGCAAGCAATCGTGACAACCGCTCGTGCGTAAAGCCGTTCTCATCCTGCCGGTTTTCCAGCGCGCGCGAAAGGTTCGGCACCGGTGAGAGCGTCCCGTACGTCTTGATGTTTGGGAATTCCGCCGCGAGTTCGGTCACCACCTGTTTGAGCAGGAAATTGCCAAAAGCAATGCCGCGCAAGCCCTTCAGGCAATTGCTGATCGAATAAAAAATCGCGGTATCCGCCTGTCCCGGAGCAAGCACCGGCGCATGGATATCGAGCAGCGGCTCGAGATTTGCCGTCAGACCTTTGGTCAACGCAACTTCAACGAAGATGATGGGTTCATCGGCGAGGGCTGGATGGAAAAACGCGAAGCATCTCCTGTCTGCTTCGAGCCGGCGCCGCAAGTCGGGCCACCCGTTGATCTCGTGAACCGACTCGTAAGCCATGAGCTTCTCGAGGGTTAGGGCCGAGGTTTGCCAGGTAATTCGCTCCATCCGCAGAAAGCCACGATTGAACCACGACCTGAAGAGATGCTTCAGGTCCAAATCCAGTGCCTGAAAATTGGTGCCGTTTTTCGCGGTCTCAAGTAGGTGCCCGCGCATGGCAACCAGCGTCTCGGTTCCCCGCGCGGCGGTGTTTATCCGGCGCAGCAGCTCCTGCCGCGGAGCTTCAACCGCCGCCGAAAGAGCTGCGAGGTTAGCCGCGTCCGGCATCCGCTTATATGCCGCCGCCGCACGAACGATGGCTGCTTCGTCTGGCCCAAAGTTCCGGCACAACATCTCAAAAAAATTGTGGCGCTCCGCGGGCGCCATGGCCTTATAGCTCTTGATAATCTCCTGTGCCAGCACCGTCTGAGACGCCTCGCCCCGTTCGGAAAGCAGATGATGGCAGAGAAAATCCATGTCGGTTCCGCGCCGTTCGCGGACGAGCCGCAGGAGGTTGCTGAGGAAGCCCGGCATATTCGCAAAATTATAACGCCACCACCAACGAACCGCTGCCTGTGAACTAGTAGCCATCTCCATCCACCACCAAATCAGCCTGTCATCCGGCTAACAGCCACAGCCCACACCACCAATGGTTGTTTCGGCCGGCCTGGCAACCTGAATCCGCGATATCCTTTGGAATCGAACAAGCACATTCATTTCCAAAGCGAGCCGTACCGGACCAGAGCCGCACCGACACATCAGATGAATCAGCTCTGCGATGCGGCTGATTGTTTCAATTCCCCTCATGCTGGAATCGGCATTCCTCATTTACGCAAACGTTTTCCCTCAAACGCTTTTCTGCCCTTGGATTAGACATATCCCCCTTGTAGTAGCCGCAGCTAATTGATAGTGCAAACCTTAGCTAATCCGGGCGATATACACTCCAGCCCGCCGTGCTGCAGCTTTCCGGAGTTTGGCGTCTCATGTGCTTCATACCTCCCGGCACAGTTTTGGGAATTTCGTCTGTTGGGGGGAATTGACGAAAGTGGTCGTGGCTGTTACACAGAAGCTTCCGCTTACCCTCAGGGTCGATAACCTCCCCCCCGAAGACGTGATTTTCGGCCGCTCGCTCCTGATGCAGGAGTTTCGGCAGAAAATCCAAAAATTTGCCGCTACCACCGTCCCGCTGCTCATCCAGGGCGAAAGCGGCACCGGAAAGGGAGTATTGGCCCGCTATATTCATTCGCGCTCCAGTGTGGCCACAGGCCCGTTTGTTAACGTCAATTGCGCCGCCATCCCAGGCACGCTCCTCGAAAGCGAACTTTTTGGATATGAAAAGGGCGCTTTTACCGGCGCCTATGTCAGCAAACCGGGACGCGTAGAGCTGGCCCACATGGGCACGTTATTCTTGGATGGCATCGACGAAATCGATTTGCCCTTGCAAGCCAAACTGCTCCAGCTCCTGCAGGATGCGCAATTCTCCCGCATCGGCGGCGCGGAAGATATTTGCGTTCAGATCCGCGTGATTTGTGCCACCGGCCGGCCCCTGGAGCACGAAATCTCCGCCGGCAGGTTCCGCGCCGATCTCTATTACCGCATCAATGTTGCCCGCGTAGAGTTGCCCGCTCTTCGTCTTCGTATCGAAGATGTGCCGCAGCTCGCCCTGCACTTCTACGAACGGCACCGAAAGCGCCATAAGAGCGCGGCCGCCCCGATTTCACCCATGTTGATGAGGCTTTTCGAAAAACACAGTTGGCCGGGGAACATCCGCGAACTCGAGAACTTGATCGAGCGCTACGTTATCTTGGGTTCTGAAGAAGCCATCGGTCAGGAACTCGCAAATTGGGAGCGCACGCCGGTTGCTCCTGAACTTCCCGCTAGTGGCCCCATTCACCTGAAAAACGTGACCCGCAAGGCCGTACGCGAACTCGAGGGCAGGATCATTCTCAGTGCTTTGGAAGCGAACCGCTGGAATCGCAAACGCGCTGCCCGTGATCTTCGTATCAGCTATCGAGCGTTGTTATATAAGATTCGGCAAGCAGGTCTGCCCGCCAAGCGTTCTTCCGAGCAAGCGCGCACAAACGTTCCCCTGGCTTCCGACTAAGCTACGCCTGCTCTGATTGTTTTCAGCCCACGAGGTTTCTATAGGATGGAGTCGGTCTAGCTGCGCTTAACTGCCCTACCCGGACAGTTCACCTGAAAACAGAGGGCACAATCTCGCTTAAAGAAGAATCGCGCTTCTCATAATATTTGGCGTAATAACGGAGGTATTCTCCGCCACGGACGCCGGCGAGCCAATCGGTATGACTCGTATACCACTCAATCGTTTGGCGTAGGCCTCGTTCGAGTGGAATCGACGCCTTCCAGCCCAGTTCGTTCTGTATTTTTTGGCAACGTAAAGCATATCGCCGGTCGTGTCCGGGGCGATCTTTTACATACGTGATCAGTGACTCCGGCCCGTTCGTCAGTTTCAGGAGCCGTCGCGCCAGGGATAAATTCTCTTCAATGTCGAGGCCGCCGATGTTGTACACCTGGCCCGGGCGGCCCTTTTCCAGTACACGCAAAATTCCCTGGCAATTATCTTCGACGTGCAGCCAATCGCGCTGTTGCTTTCCATCTCCATAGATGGGGAGCGGCTTACGCTCGAGCGCGTTTGTAATCATCAACGGCAGGAATTTTTCTGGGAACTGGTAAGGGCCGTAATTATTCGATGAGCGGGTGATGATCGCCGGGAGTCCATAGGTGCGGACATACGAGAGCACAAGAAGATCGGCCGCGGCTTTGGAGGCTGAATAAGGACTGCTTGGCCGCAACGCCGAATCTTCATCCGCGAACGAATCCGCTGCCAGATCGCCATAAACTTCGTCGGTGGAAATATGTACAAATCGTTCGAGCCGCAGCGAGCGTGCAGTCTCGAGCAAGGTAAAAGTGCCCTTTACGTTTGTGTCGACGACGGGCGCAGGCTCATAGATGCTGCGATCGACATGCGACTCCGCGGCGAAATGCACCACCGCATTGCAGCCGCGCATCGCCGGTTCCACCAGGCTGGCATCGCAGATATCGGCCTTGATGAACTGGTAGCTGGGATTTTCTGCCACATCCGCGAGATTGGCGAGATTCCCCGCATACGTCAGCTTATCCAGATTAATGACCCGGTAGTCCTTGTGTGCTTGCAAAACATGTCGGATGAAATTTGAACCGATAAATCCCGCCCCGCCCGTGACCAGAATCTTCATCGCAGCACTTCTCGGGTGGCACCGACTTCGTGTTCCCGGCTTCCCGATAGCTTGTTTGCTCCTGTTTCCGCTACCAGCATATTGGCGCGCAGCAGCGATTCAAACGTGCCTGCATCGGTCCACCAGCCTTCGAGAATTTCGTAGGTTAGCTTTCCTTCTTCGATATAAAAGTTGTTCACATCAGTTATCTCTAGCTCTCCGCGCCCCGAGGGCTTCAACCGGCGAATCTTCTGAAATACGGTTTGGTCGTAGAGATAAATTCCGATGACCGCGTATTTGGATTTGGGCCGCTTCGGCTTTTCCTCGATTCCTACGACGTGCCTCCCTCGGATTTCCGCCACACCGAATCGTTGCGCGTCTGTGACCTCTTTCAGCAAAATCTTTGCGCCTTCTTTTTGCTTCGCGAACTTCTCTACAGCCCGGCAGATATTGTTTTCGATGATGTTGTCGCCAAGCACCACGCAGATCGAATCACCATCGGCGAAATGCTCTGCCAGAGCTAAGGCATCAGCGATGCCCCCCTCGCCCTCCTGGTAGGTGTAGTTCAGGTGCTTCAACCCAAAATCGCGCCCATTCCCCAAAAGCCTGAGAAAATCGCCTGCATTCTTGCCTCCGGTAACCAGTAAAATCTCGTGCACGCCCGCGTTCACCAGTGTCTGAATCGGGTAATAGACCATGGGCTTGTCGTAGATCGGCAGTAGGTGCTTGTTGGTGACTCGCGTAAGAGGATTCAGCCGGCTGCCCGTGCCGCCCGCAAGGACCACACCCTTCATTTCAGCTCCATCGCGACCGTACTCGCCCTAAGCAAGATTATGTGTTGGACAGTAACCGACTATATCTTAAATTATCGCTATTCTGAACCGCTCCGAAGACACTTATGCGGAACCTGAGACATCGCCTTCTGGTGAACGCTATCTATTGAGCGTTGCACATCATTGTGACACCCAAGCTGACTGTCATTCTGAAGACGAGCGGCGCGATTCCTGGGTCCCCCAACACACGCGGGTGTTGCGTGTGACGGGTGGGATTGTCGGGCCCGAAGGCTAGCACCGCACGTAAATCACGCGTTTTTGCGAGGATGAGGAAACTCGTGCCGGTCCCCAACGCATACCGACCTTGCATGCGTCGGAGTACAGTCGCGAACGCCGGAACGACGGAACCTCGCTTTCGCACCGCAGAGTCACTATGTTGCGTTAAAGCTCAGCAACCGACGAGTGAATCCCCGGTATCGTTACCGCGCCTGCGCGACGGCAACCATTTCAGTTCGTTGGCGTTGGCCATTCAGTTCCGAAGTCTTCAGCCAATCGACATCCTTCACGCTCACGGCTCCCGTTGTGCCGTTTGGAAGAATGTAATTCACTGCGCCGCCATCAACCCGATAGCGCGCCACTGAATAAGTCTCGTCGGTCTTAAGCGCAATCAAGGTGACTCGAGTCACAGGTACGGCGGTTTGCAATGCAGTTTCGACCGGTCGATCCGCTGGAGCCGGCGGCCGAGTTACAGGCTGCACAGGTGAAGCAGCCGCCGGTTGTGCGGCGGGTTGCGCCTCCGTCCCGGGCCACGCTGGCAATGAAGGTACCACGCTTCCCGAGCGTGAATTATTTTCACCGAAATAATGCCACCCCGGCTCGAGCATTGACGATTTGGGGATCACAATGTCATCCATCAACCGAAGCGTCAGTTGGGATTCGCCCTTTAGCGCAGGGCGCGGCCCGCGTGCCGGCAATGCGATCACCTTCCATGGCCAGAGCGGCGGAAAAAGCCACTCCACGGCATCGCGCTTGGCATGTCCTTTCCCCACGATGTCGCCTTCGCGGTCCACACGGTAGCCGCGCAGCGCAACAACTTTGCTGGGCACCGGCACGTCGGTGCTTGGTAAGCCGATGCGATCAAATTCCAATCTCAAGTACCCCTTGCCGAAAAAGTGGCCAGGGTCGCGAGCGGCTTCCAGATGCCCTTGTAAATAGCTGCCACGCGGAAAAGCCGCGCGGCCGAACTCCTGCACTCCGCTGAGATGGCAGAGCACGGGATCGCCGACGTCGGCGGTTGCGGAGGAAAAGTTGGGTTCATTCATGGTGCAATGCAACAACGTTCCCGCAGGCACGAGAATCTCCTGCGATTGTGCATTCAGCCCGATTCCGAACACGAGCAGCGCGAACACCGAACAAACGAGAATGCGACGCATCGTTTGACCTCCCCTTGGATCGTCAGGATACGGACTATGAGCGTGGGCCCGCGCCTGGCGAACCTACACGTTTGCCGATTCAAGTACTGGGGACCTGGCCCTGGAAAGGGCCGGACGGATTAAACCCGAGCACCGGCACGAAGTTGTATACGTGAGTTTATGTATTTGGCGGCTGCGGCACAGCCAAGGTAAGCGCGTCCGGCACGATCCAGAATTGGGCGGGCAGTCGGCCCGCTGGCTCGCCATCCACCTGGACCCAAATGGGTTGGTCGCTAATTGGCTCGCAAAGCATTTCCGTTGCGCGTACGAACCGTATTTGGCGAGCGCGCCTGAGTTGCCCCGCAAACAGCAGCGGGATGTACGACAAGTATCTCCAACGAGTCTTTGCACTGCATAGCATCAATTCAAAGTCGTTGCCGTAAAGGTCTGCGCACGTAGTGATCTGAAGCGGTCCTCCGTAATGCTTCGTGCGCCCCGCAACCATCAGTGTCGCCTCTGAACTGTCATGGTGAGCCGTGACGCGAAACCCGGGGAAGTTGTACAAAGCGAGCTGCCGAAATCCTTCTATCCAGAATGCGAGTGTGCCGGTGCGGGCTTTTAAACTTTGGCTCACCGCGCGAACCATTATGCCGTCCGGCCCGGCGCCTGCGAGAGAGAGAAAGTATCGGCCCTCTGACCCCAATTCCGTCGCGCTTACGTGTCCTAGCGCGACCCGCCTTAGCGCGCTGTGTGCGACGAGCGAAGCTGCCTTTTCCACATTCCAGGGCAGCCCCAGCTCTTTCGCGAATACATTTGCGGTACCCGCCGGAAGCAAGGCCAAAGGAACCGAACTGCGGGCCAACCCGTTCACAACTTCGTTCAGCGTCCCATCGCCCCCGCAGACGATCACCATTTTCCGATGTTCGCGAATGGCGCGGCGGGCTAAATCCGGTCCGGAGCCAGGCCCGTCTGTCGGCGCCAATTCTGCATCAATGCCGTCCCGCGCCAGCACCTTGCGTGCGCGATCCAGTGCAGTCGGGTGCAAACCTCTCGCGCGCCCTGCTGTTGGATTGAAGATGAGCAGTGCGTCCCGAATTGCCTCTGCCATGCGCTCTAAGCTTTCCGTAGGACTACGGAGCATCGCAAATTACAGCAATACTCAGGCCCTTCTATTCATTAGATTCCTGCAAGTTGGAATGCACTTCCTCACGGATATAATCGTGGGCGCAGCGATGGGCGCCCTGATTGGCTACCCCTCCGTATCGTGTTTCCTGTAATTTTGCCCACTGCGGCGGTCTTTAGTTTTACTCAAGTAGTGCTCAAGTAAAGCCCCAGCTGGAGAATCTCTAAATTAAGCTAATCTCATTCATAATAAGGCACATAATGGCTGTGTGTGCTGCATCACTGTATTCCCTCATACGCCGATTTACCCTCTGGACATGCTACTATTGGGATTGTATTATCACCTTCCCCTGAGGCTCCAACTTTTCTGGAGAGTCGCATGACCCAGAAGCGAAGAAACGAAAATGCTCGCGTCGTCTGCCTCTTTTGTGGGACTCCGACCTTCGTCCCCCAATTTCCAAGCCTCGACACCCATGACGAAGGGGATCTCGGCGCGGGAATAACGCTCGTTCGCTGCCATATTTGCCGCAAAGAAGCTCCTTATGCGGCTAGCGAGATCTTCTCGATTCAGGAAATTCCGCCTTCAGAGGACAGTACCCGCACACGCGCGGCGGGTTTGTAGTCGGCGATTACATCATCTGCCCTTCGGCTGGTTATTCCGCAGTTGCGTCCGAAAACCCGCCCAGCATCGGTCTCGAGTTAAGTTTCTGCTAGCCAATAGGGGTGCTGTTGACGTCCGCGGCTCCTGTGACGTTTGCCCGAACCACGCCTGACTGATCGCTGAAGAACCGTCGCCCGCTATTTGCCGTCACCGGATTCGCAGTAATCGAATAGCTCAGCACATTTCCGCTGATACCCGTTGCCCCGGGTGTGTAGGTGAAGACGTAACCATCCCTGTTTCCGCTCGCCAGCGCCGAATCAATTAAAGCCGCCGTCGCCGCACTGACCGAGGCTCCCGGGCCTAAATTCGCGAGGCTTCTGGGATAGCCCCCGTACGTCATCCAATACGTCGCACATGCAGAATTCAGCATGCGCAGCGAGTCTACCGCCGATGCTTCTTTTGCGGAAAGATGGGAAGGCAACAACCTCGGGATGACCACCACCGCCAAAACAATAACTGCCGCAACTCCGATAGCAAGCGCCACCGCTGATACGCCTCGCTGCCGTTGTCGCATCCGCTGAGAACCCGAGGTGAGCACGCTAGTGATTCAGATTTTCCATGAAAAACTGCGTCGCGCGATTAAAAACGTGAATCCGCCCCGCGGCGTCGCCGATCCCATGACCGCGGTCGGCATAGACAAGGAATTCAGCATACTTCTGCGCTTCGACGAAGCCCTCCTGCAGCGCCAGCGAATTTGAGAAATGTACATTGTCGTCGCCCGTCGCATGGGCGATCAACAATTTGCCTTTCAACTCCCCCGCAAAATTCACAGGTGACGAATCGCGATAACCGTCCGGATTATCCTGCGGCGTCCCCATATACCGTTCGGTGTAAATCGTGTCGTACCGCCGCCAGTCCGTGACCGGCGCTCCCGCGAAGCCGGCTTTGAAAACATCCCCCGCGCGCAGCATCGCCATGCAGGTCATGTATCCACCGAAGCTCCAGCCCCAAATCCCCACCCGTGAGCTATCGACGTAGGGCTGGCTCGAAAGCCATTTCACTCCCGCTAGCTGATCGGCCAGTTCGGCTCTGCCAAAGTGGTGGTAAATCGGCGTGTCGAAATTATGCCCGTGCCCGGCCGCGCCCCGATTATCCACCATAAAAATCAGAAAACCTTTCTCCGCCATCATTTCATTCCAAAGGAACGTCGTGCCTCCCCAGCCGTCCCGTACTACCTGCACGTCCGGTCCACCATAGACCATCACCAGTACAGGATACTTGCGACTGGGATCGAATCCGTTGGGCTTGATCATCGCCGCATTCAGCGGCGTGCCGTCGGCCCCGGGAACCGTCAAAAACTCCTCCGGCTGAATGTGATAGCTCTCGAGTTCCGGAACCTGGTTCTCCTCCACCGTTGCCACGAGACCCCCATCGCGGTTATAGAGCCTCTGCTGCGGGGGTGTCATTGCATTCGAGTAGGTATCGAGGAAATGCTGGCCGTCTGGACTCATGCTCACGCTGTGCGTCCCATGTTCATGCGTCAACTCGACCGGCTCGCCGCCCGCCAGCGCCACGCGATAAAACTGCCGCTCGATCGGGCTTTTCTTCGTCGATATGAAATAAACCGCCTGCGCCTGCTCATCTACTTTGATCACGCCACTCACTTCCCAATCGCCGTGCGTAAGCTGCGCTACTTCCTTTCCCGCAAGGTCATAGACGTAGAGATGCCGAAACCCGGAGTGCTCGCTCAACCACAGAAAATGCTTTCCGTCCGCCAGAAAATACACGTTGGCGGTCGTGTCCGGACCAAACACCCCCACCGATATATTGATCCAATATTTGTCTTGCTCGGTGAGCACGGTCTCGGTTTTTCCACTTGTGGCATTTGCGAAAAGCAAATCAAGATGGTTCTGCACGCGATTGAGCCGCTCGATTGCCAGTCTTCGGGAATCCGGCAGCCATGCGACTCGCGCCAACAGCACGCTCGGATCGCTTCCAGTCTCCATCCAGCGCAGTTCTCCTCCGCCGACATCCACTACGCCAACGCGTGCGACCGGGTTCGGCGTGCCCGCCTCGGGGAACCGCTCTTCCGTGACACTCGGTGCGTATCGGAGCTCATCGACCAGCGGGTATTTCTCAACCTTGCGCTCGTCCAACTGCAGCACGGCAAGTTTTGATGAATCAGGCGCCCACCAATAGGCTGTACCGAGATCAAGCTCCTCCGGATATACCCAATCTAGCTCTCCATTCCGCAAACCCTCTGAGCCGCCCCGCGTTAATTGACGCGGTTCCCCGCCCGTCACGCCCACGACCCATAAATCGTAGTTGCGCAAAAAACTCACCCAGCGCCCATCGGGTGAAATCTTCGCGTCATCGATGTCACCGGCTTGGGCCGAAGCTTGCTCGTTCCCTCCCAGCAGATTTTTCGCCGATCCACTCTTCAGGTCATACCAAAAGAGCTCCTTCGCCGAAATAAAGAGCAGCGCCTGTCCATTCGGTGCCCATCGGTATCTTGGTGGCGTTACGCGACCCAACCCCGTTTGCTGCCCGCGCGAAGCAGCCGGAAACAACACGTCTCCCAGATGCCGCGCATCCACCAGTACATGTTTTTGCCCGGTCGTCGCATCAACGGCCCCAATCTCCGGCCCGCTCGCCTTTTCATCAAGGTAGGTCAACAGCTTGCCATCCGGGCTCCACATCATGTCGTCCAGCCGGCTGCCGCTCAGGCTGGGTGCGGAATAGATGCGCTCAACCGTAAGTTGACTTGGCCGCGCAGTGCCCGTTTGAGCCGCTGCTATCCGCGTTTCCGTCGCGAGCAGGAGCCCCGCGCATGTGGCAAGCCCAAGCCCAAACGCCACCGTCAGGCGCCTGCTACTCGTCTTCGGGGCCAGCTTCATCTCGCATGCCTCCCTTAACTGCTGGTGTTGACGAAAATCAACGCGGATCCTGCAGACGGCGCTCGTTCGACCAACGCTTAGCAGCCGCATCCTTCTCCAGCGCGCCCGTGCGGCTAACCAGAGCCCGTGCGGTTGGCGCCTCATTTGCGTGTCTGAGCGCCCCTGCGTCGGCCAATTCTTCTCTTCGAGTGCCCGCGCATCTGTCGTGCCGGCCGGCTTCCGTTTCTCCCCTCTCCTGCGCTGGCCACGATCGCTTCGGCCTCGATCTCCACCAGCATCTCGCCGTTGATCAGCCGGCTGACTTCAACCATCGCGGTCGTCGGCCGAATCTTGCCAAAAATTTCCCCGTGCGCGCGCCCGATCTCTTCCCAATCGCTGATTCGCGTCACGTAGATCCGTGTGCGCACCACGTCTTCGAGCGATGCTCCCGCCCGGCGAAGCGCATTCGCTATATTTCGCAGTGCCTGCTTCGTCTGCACGTAAGCATTGCCCGCACCCACGATGCTTCCGGATTCGTCGGTAGCTGTTGTCCCTGAAACGTGCACCACGCTGCCCACACGGACCGCGCGCGAATACCCCACGATCGGCTCCCACATAGTCCCCGAAGATATATTGATGCGCTTCATTTCCCCTCACGTCGTTCGCTGCAGCCATTGCCATTCTACTCTCGCATCGAGCCTCGCCCTATCTTCATGAACGGGCCTGGCCACGTGATACACTGCGCTGTCAATCGATCTATGAAGCTCAATAATATCCTTGAAGCCATTGGCCATACCCCGCTCATCCGCCTTAACCGTATGGCCCGCGACTCCCGTGCCGAAGTGTACGTCAAGGCCGACTATCTGAATCCCGGAGGCTCGGTGAAAGATCGCATCGGCATCACCATGATCGATGAGGCCGAACGCAAAGGCTTGCTCAAGCCCGGCGGCACCATCATCGAGGGCACCTCCGGCAATACCGGCATGGGCTTGGCCCTGGTCGCCGCCGTGCGCGGCTACAAGATGATCTTCACCATCACCGATAAACAATCGAAAGAAAAAATCGACCTGTTAAAAGCATTTGGCGCCGAAGTCATCGTCTGCCCGACCGCCGTCGAGCCTGACGACCCGCGCAGCTATTATTCCGTCGCTAAAAAGCTCGCCCGCGAGATTCCCAATTCCTTTTACCCCAATCAGTACGAAAACCCCATGAACCCCGAGGCCCATTATCTGACCACCGGGCCGGAAATCTGGGAAGATTCCGAAGGGAAGATCACCCATTTCGTCTGCGGCATGGGCACCGGCGGCACCATCAGCGGTGTCGGCAAATTCCTCAAGGAAAAAAATCCGCAGGTCAAAATCATTGGCGTCGACCCTATCGGTTCCCTCTATTACGAATACGTGAAGACGGGAAAAATCGGCAGAGCCCACACCTACGTTGTGGAGGGCATCGGCGAGGACATATTTCCCTCGACCATGCACTTTGACGTGCTCGACGACGTCATTCAGGTCACCGATCGCGAATGTTTCATCGTCGCCCGAAATCTGGCCAAGGCTGAAGGCATATTTACCGGTGGCTCCGGTGGCGGATGCGTCTCCGCCGCTCTCGAAATAGCCCGCACGGCTCCGCCCGGCAGCTTTGTCGTCGCATTTCTGCCCGACACCGGCATGCGCTATCTCAGCAAGGTCTATAGCGACGCCTGGATGCGCGAGCGCGGCTATCTCGACGCCGAAGTCCCTCTTTGTGCCGCCGACGTTGTGGCCGTGAAGCATCGCACCGGCAAGGTTCGCGAGCTGATCATCGTTCGCCCTTACCAAACGGTCTTTCACGCCCTGCACACCATGCAGCAACAGGACATCTCGCAATTACCTGTATTCGAAGAAAACAACATCGTCGGCACCATTTACGAAGACCAGATCCTCAACATGGCTCTCCAGGGGAAAGACCTCCGCAAGTTGGTCATCCGCGAAGTCATGAGCAAACCCCTGCCGCAGGTCCCGCGCGACGCCCCCGTCGAGCGTGTCACGCATCTCCTGAGCCACGAGAGCCCCGCCGTATTCGTGCAGATGGGCGAGGGCCGCTACGAAATTCTCACCAAATACGACCTCATGGGCACCATCGCCGAACTTGTCGAGCAGGTCCGCTGAAATACATCCATCTCGCGTGTGTGGATTGCGCTGCGGTTGCGAGGGTATGCGAGGGTATGAGAGGGTATGAGAACGAACACACGTTGTCATCCTGAGCGAAACCGACGTCCCCAACACACACTGCTCGCGCGTCAAAAAAGTTGCGCGTGCTGGGGTGGTGTAGCGAAGGATCTCCCAACTGCGTCGGGCGCCTACACGGCTTAACCTCGGCTCAGCGCGCTCATCGAGCGTTTCCGTCCTTTCAAGTTGGTTCCGACAGGACCGAGTCCGCTAGACCGGCCGCGCTCCACAAATCATCTGATCATCGAGAGATTCTGATCGTGGCTCAATGGGAAGCCGATATCGGTCCGCGCATTCTTGCGCTCTTCGCGCTCTTCTTTCTGATATTTCTCATCACCCGCAAACGGTGGGCCCGCAGCGTCTCCGTTCCGACGAGCCTGTTTGTGCTTAACTGCGCCTGGCTCGCAAGCGCCACCATCTACCTGGGCGCCTTGAAAGTGCTCTTTTTCGAAGGCCTGCCGTCCGCGATTGCGTACTTTTTCATAGTCATTGTCAGCCCCGTCCTTGCTGCGGCTGGAGCATTGGAGGGACTGGTCGTTGTATATCACGTAAGCTCAATCAAGACGGCTTGGCCGACGCTTGCCTTGCGAAGGCACTGTCTCGCTTTCCTCTCCGCCGCTTTCTGTTTTTGCGTCTACCTGATCGCCCGGCGTGTAACTGCGCCCTGAAAAGCAGTCGCCGCACGGCCACCCTTCCATTGACCCGTGCGGTAAAATAGGTACAACTCTCGCGAAGCAAATTGCACCTTGCATACGCGGTCTCGCCGAAAACGGATCCCACTAAGCGGCGGGGCCAAAAAGAAAAGTCTTATTCGAACGGGTCCCCCGCCTCACCGTACCTCAAGCTTTTTCTTGGAACGCCCAAGCTTCCTCCCGCTTCTCTGTGACCTCCGTCCAATCTGTGTTGAACGTCGGCCGTTATTGCCAACTCTCATCGAATCAACATCCTCGCGCAAAATGCAGAATAACTCTCATCGAATCATTCTTATACAAAAACCGGGGTATTTTATGCATCGGAACTTTCAATTTCGGCTTTTCGCGCGACGGCTACAAGCCACGCAGAATCTGCACTTGCGTGCTATCGAAAATTCAACTCGTTTAGAATGTGCACTTACAAGACTTTGGCGGGGTGGGGCACAACCTTACGTTCAGCGCGCCTTCGCTGAGCCTTTGTGAGTACCTGCAGCATCAACGTATACTTCAAGGGTGACGGAGTTACCCGGACGCGCGTTTAGTCCCGGTGCCTAGTCATCATGAACATTACCGATTTCGAGCAGCGCATCCAGCACGCCGTCCTCGTGGCCGATGGGGCCATGGGCTCGGTACTCTTTGAAGCGGTCGGTCCTCAACGCTCGTTTGAGGAGCTCAACGTCTCCCGCCCTGAAGACGTGTTTCGTGTCCACCAGTCCTACATCGAGGCCGGCGCGCAGATTATCGAGACAAACACGTTTGGCGCCAACCGCTCCAAGTTGGCCGCATTGGGCCTTGCGGACCTGGTCAGCAGAATCAACCATCGCGGGGTCAAGATCGCCCGTGAAGCCCGCGAAGCCTCTCCCCACGAGGTCCTGATCGCCGGCTCCATCGGTCCGCTCGCTATTGCCCCGGAGATGAGGGAAATCCCGCGCGACGAGATGGTTGACGTTTACCGCGAGCAAGCTCAGGCGCTCGAGGAACGCGGCGTCGATCTCTTTATTCTGGAGACCTTCTCGAATATCGATATGTTGATGGCCGCAATCGACGCCGTCCGCTCGTTTTCCGCCCTGCCCATCGTCGCGGAACTCACCTTTTCTTCCGAGGGCACTACGCTCGGCGGCGTGCGTCCTGGCGATGCTGCGTCCCGCCTGGCGCACAAAAACGTGCAGGTGATCGGAGTGAACTGCACCCTCGGGCCGCAATCCCTGCTGCCGGTTCTGGAAGGCTTCTCCGGCGCCACGCGGGCGCTGTCAGCCATGCCTAACGTCGGATTCCCGACTCGCGTCGGCGACCGCACAGTGTACCCGCGCTCTTCGCCGGAGTATTTCGCCTTGTTCGCTCGCGAAGCGGCGGCGCTCGGGGCTCGCATCGTCGGCGGCTGCTGTGGCACGACGCCCGAACACATTCGCGCCATGGCTCAGGCCGTTCGAGGCTTGAAGCCGGCGCAAACCGTAAGAAGCGCCGTCTCTGCCGAGGCAGTGCTTGAGAAGCCACGGGCAGCGCGGCGTGATCCTGAAAGTGGCTTATGGCGCAAACTCAAAGCCGGTGAATTCACTGTTTCCGTGGAGATCGATCCGCCCAAGGGAATTTCTCTCGAGCGCATCTTCGAACAGGTCGACAAAATAACCGTGAGTGGCTGCGTCGATACCATCGACATCAATAGCGGCACTCTCGCGCGCGTCGGCATGGATGCGCTGATGCTTGCGGGCGCTCTCCAGGCTCGAGGCGTCGAAACCGTTCCTCATGTCACCACGCGCGACCAGAACCTCATCGGCTTGCAAGCTGCCCTGCTCGGGGCCTGGAGCATCGGGGGAGTTCGCAATTTTCTGGCAATCACCGGCGATCCGCCTTCGGTTGGCGATTACCCCGAAACCAGCGGAGTGTATGAAATCGACTCGATCGGCCTGGTCAAAGTGGCTTCCCGCTTAAACCAGGGGAACGACTGGGCCGGCAAGGCGCTCGGCGGCGCCACAAATTTTACCGTCGGTGTCGCCGTAAATCCTACGGCCGAGGACCTCGATTACGAAATCCAACGATTTTTTGCCAAAGTAGAGGCGGGCGCGCATTTTGCCATGACACAGCCGCTATTCGATCCGGAGCAATGGCATCTCTTCCTTCAGCGCATCGGCGGGCGCTCGCCGATACCGGTTCTGGCGGGCATCTGGCCTCTGACTAGCTACAAACAGGCCCTGCGACTGAATAACGAAGTCCCGGGCATCCTCATCCCGGAACCCGTTCTCAAGGAAATGGAATCTGCCGGCACTACGGCTCGAGACCGCGGCTTCGCGTTGGCTCGTCGCATGCTTGATTGGGCGCGCACGGAACTGGCGGGAGCCTATCTGATTCCGCCGTTTAAGCGCTACGAGGAAATACTTGAGCTTTTTACATGATTTCACGGGTTGTGCTAACTGGTATATTGGACTTTAGTTTGGTACAGTTGAATCGGCCTGGCATCGTCCCCTAAAGGTCGAAATATATCCAGTTCGCTAACGCTCCTGTGGAGGATTCTCTATGACGCAGAAGTTTTTGATTGCAATTCTGGGCGCAACCGCACTCGTCTCCGGCTGCGCCACCAAGGGCTACGTTCGGCAGAACGTAACTCCGGTTCAAGACAAGCTGAACCAGGTCGCTGATCAGGTAACGAAGCAGGGTGGCGATATCCAGAAGACGCAACAAGATGTTCAAAAGAATACGCAAGCGATCAGCGCGACCGAGGAAAAGCTTTCCGCCACCGATCGCCGCGCAAACGATGCCATGACCAGCGCCAACAAGGCCAATGACCAGGCGCAGAAGGACGATCAGGAGATCGCCCAACTTCGTGGCGTGATCAGTAATCTCGACGACTACAAAGTCAGCAAGGAAGCCACGGTTCATTTCAAGTTCAATAGCGCCGTGCTTTCCAACGAAGACAAGATGCAGCTTGATGATCTCGCGGCGGGTACCAACGGAATGAAGCGCTATTTCATCGCCGTTGAAGGCTACACGGATACGACCGGCCCCGCGAATTACAATCTCGAACTCAGCAGGCGCCGTGCCGAGGCCGTCGTCGTCTATCTCTCGGCCGAAAAGAAGGTCCCGTTCTATCAGATCCGCACCATCGGATTGGGCGAAAACAATCTGGTAGACAACGGCAAGACCGCTGATGCCCGCGCGAAGAACCGCCGGGTTGAGGTTAAAATCTTCTCGGCTGATACGGCAGTCGCCTCTGCGGGCGGCAGCCGCTAACGGCCAGGAACTACGACTAGAAGAAGATAAACCGCTTGCGGCGGCGGACCGGTGGCGTCATCCGGTCAGGATCCGGGGGCACTGAGGGACGATAAGGCAGGGTTTGCCCCTCGAACGCCGCAAGCGGGTTCTCTTGAAATACTGCCTGCGCTCGCGTTTCGCCCCATCGCTCCGCGACAACTTCATACGCTTGCTTCAGCAACAAAGGCCGGATGCCAGTGTTGTGGGCATCGCTTGCCATAAAGTGCACGATCTCCTGGTCGAACCACTGCTCCGTCTGTTTTCGGATCGACTCGCCCCACTTCCCAAGCAGAGACTGCGCTGTGATCTGCACATAGCATCCCTGCTTGAGCCATCCCCACAGCCGCTGCGGCTGCGAACGGATCAGCGGATTGCGTTCGGGGTGAGTGATGATTAGCGACAGGCCCAAGCGTTGCAGCCCGCGCAAAGCCTCATCGGCCGTAGGTGGGATAGCGAAGTCCGCAAATTCCACAAGCAGATATGCCCCTTGATTGATGGAATAGCGCTTGGGGGACTTCCGAATACGCTCGATGTTTTCCATGCTCAGGTGAAAATCGCAACCAACCGCAAGTTTCAGGCGGTCTCCGACTCTTTGCTGCAGTTCGTCGCGGCGTTGCCGCACGAGATCATAATCAAATTGGAAATCCGCGTTGGCGTGCGGGGTGGCGACTACGTGAGTAATGCCATCCTCAATGGCCATTTCAGCCATCCGAACGGACTCGTCCATTGACTTCGCCCCGTCGTCGAGCCCGGGCAAGATATGACAATGAATATCAACCATTTGTGCTCCGTAAACGAGCATATCGGACAGTTGGTGAGCCGACAACGGTACCCGGCGTGAGCGCTAACCCCTAAGTGAACACCTAATCATCGAACCAGTAAGGACGTCCCGCCCGCCCTTTCGAGTGTGCTTGTGCGTTTCAGCAGAATCATGCTTTTATCGGTTCTCGTGGCCATGGCCGCGGCGGAAATCATTGGCTTCCGCCAGTACCGATCGGACATGTATGCATGGCGAGCGGTGCAGCAGTCGCTTGCTAACCTGCATTCGGCCCTCGACCGCGAAGCGGCCGACAAGCTTTCACAATCGATCGCCAAGGCCCGAGCGGCTGTTGACGCCTTTGGAGATTCGCCACATCGGTTCCCCCGAGACCACAGCACGCGGGTGCAAGCTGCCAAAATGGGATTACGGGATCTGACGATTGCCGCGGAGGATGCGCAGGGAATTCGTAACTGGCAGGCGATGTCGGCGTACCCTGATGTAACCAAACTCTTGCCGCGCGGTTGCGACGGAGATCATCTGGGTTTTTCTCCGGCGTTGATCACCGAAGCATTCACGGTGTCAGGATCGTACTTAATCAGACAAGCCATCACCGGCGCGACACGGCAGGAGCAGGAAAATTGGCGACGCGGATTCTACCCACCCTTGGATCTGGCTAAAGAAACCGCAGCTTGCGAACGGCAGGATCAGGCATTTCTCCGGCTGGCCATGGACGCGAAACAGGCAAATACTCCGGCTCACCAGGCGCGCTGGAAATATCACGTCGAAATATCGAATCCTACCGGCTGTCTGATGACGCCATACTCAGATGGCCAACCTATTCCTATCCCGTATGCTGGGGCGAAGCATTTCCATCTTGATGCAAATGAGAAGGCGCGTCTCGAAAAAGTGTTTTGTAAATCAGGAAAACCGGCGGATGCAATCAGCGTAATCGTGAACGGTCAAAGGCACGATCCCGTGTGGTTCCTTGACGATTCGGGCGTCAATTACGCAACTCAACTCGCACCGGTGGCGCCAGTCGTGATTTCTTTCGGCGACAGCCGCTGAACTGAGCCAAAGGCTTCCAGAAATTTGAGCACAGCATGTTTTGGCGATAAGCTGGTCATTCTATGTACGCATTGCCCAGGTCAGGGTCGCCACAATGGTGACGTGTCGCGAATGTGAGTACGAAATTAACCAGGCCACGGAAATCTGTCCGCATTGCGGCGCGGACCTGACCAGCTTCCCAGAAGAGTCTGCTACCCCCGCCAAAAAACCGACGCTCCCGAAAATTCTTCTCCGCTGGGGCATGCTTCTGGGGGTGCTGCTCGCGGCGATGTGGAGTTTTCTGTGGTTTGTGGTGAGTCCTCGCACGGGCAACGTCACTGCCGAAGCAGAAAGCCACGCAGTCGAGGCGATTAACGATGTGAACGCACAGCTACAGTCGTACGCCCAGACTCGCGGCGGTGCCTATCCTTCCAATTTGGAGCAACTCGGTCCGCAAATACGTCAAGCGGCGCAATTGGCGCAAAGCGACGGTTATCGATTGGAATATACGCCCGCGCCCGCAGAGGCGGACGGGGCGATTCACAACTATTCGTTGGAAGCGCGCGCCGGGAATTACGGCTATCGCAGCTTTTATATCGATATCAGCGGAGTCCTGCGAGCAACGAAGGAAGACCGCGACGCGACCAGCGCCGACCCTCCGATCCATTAACCTTAGCAGTTCCATTCGCGCTGCCAGCTCGAGCATCGCCGCCCGCATCCGGGGCAGCGTGCTATACTTTTGCGAAGTCGGCTCGCTTGTTGTTTCGGCTTTCCTGCGGAGAGGTGCTGGAGTGGCCGAACAGGGCTGCCTGCTAAGCAGTTTCACCCCAAAAGGGTGACGGGGGTTCGAATCCCCCCCTCTCCGCCAAAGTTTACAAGTGTTTTGCCACACGAGAGCCGCACAATTCCCCTACCTGATTCGTTGATTGAAGTCCTGAGAGCGCCGCAGAAGAATGCGCCAGACAGGCATTGGATCTTCATCGACGAGGAAGGGCGGCCGGACAATCACTTCCTCCGCAAACTTAAGGTGATTGCTAAGAACGCCGGCCTCGATTGTGGGGTTGTAAGCACACGGTCACCAAAGGACGCTATGAACGCCACCAAGTGTCAGTCACATGTGAAACGGACCCCGTATGCAATCACATTTACGTGAACCGGTTCCGCAATGGAACAGGAAACGCTCCGAAGTCGAATCACTGCGAAGGACGTCGCCAAGACTGTTCTCCCCGCGGTCGTGCGTCCAAACCAAATTCCTTGTGAACACGGTCGTACCAGTCGCTATCTTGGAGAGCACCCCAACTCACAAAATCTTCATCGCTCATCGAGGCACGCCATTGGAGCAAGCCCGCTGCGCTCGGTCCTACCGGATGTCTGAGTTGCGTAGTCTCGCTTTCAATTATTTCCCGAATCGTTTCCGCAACGAGTGAAGGCGGTACAGGATTTCCGAGTGACGCGACAAACATGGCTGCGAAACGGCGGTGCTGCGGATATGGAGAATCGGCGGGAGGTTGGGCAGCACGTCTCGCCATCGGGGTGTCGATAACGCCCGGTTCCACAATTGCGACCCGGACATTAAATGCTTTTACCTCCTGAGCCAGCACTTCGCTGATGGCTTCGAGTGCAAACTTCGAAGTTGTGTAAGGACCCATTGGCGATGCTGCGAACCTGCCAGCCACCGAACTAAGATTCACGATGCAGCCGCTCTGTCGCTTCCTCATCTCTGGCAAGCAGGCTTTGATACAACGCAAAGGCCCAAAGTAGTTTGTCTCCATCACGGATCGGAATGGAGTCAAACCTGTTGCGATCACTGCCTACTTGCCTTCTGCCGTTCGTGCGCCTTTCGCAACGCCTCATCGAGACACGGTTCGCACATCCCGCCAGTCTCGCCGCCGTCGCCTTGCGCAAATCGGTGAGCACAGGACGGGCACCTGAACTCGATTCCGGTCGGAGGTTGACCTTGACCGTTGGGATGGATCGGGGGAGCTTCCGTTCCGCACCGAACGCACTTCTCGCCGAGAACTTGCTGGCATTGGACGCAGATGCGAGTCACGCGCACCCCCGAAGCATGCCGAAGAACTGGGTGGGATTTGCGATTGCTACCGAGACAGCCCACGGAAACGGGAGCGTGGAGGCGAGGGGACAGGCGACTGTTACAATTCGAGCAGCCATTGCAGCCTCCTAAACAGGTTGCTGTGGTCAGGGGCGTCAGGCGGCTCCAACCGCCCGGCGTCCCGCTTACTTCAAACCCTTGGCGCGTTCCTTCAGGTACCGATCAATCGCTCGTCGGATCAATTCGGCAAGCGGGGCACCCGTCTTGTCGGACAGCTTTTGCAGCTTCTCGATCTGCTCCTCTTTGAGGAAGAGGGCTGTCCGTTTCATGGCCATACGGTACCATGCAGGCATACATAGGGCAATAGGCCGCATGTACCATACTCTTCTCAATCGGTGCTCTTGATCGAGAGTAGCGAGGTGTGCCTATTCCGCAGCGATCTAATAGGGATGGCTTTGGATCACTGGTTTGATAACATCGCACCGTGGAAAAGCACTTTCCTCCCGCGTTTGATCAGTACGCCAGAGCAATCGCTTCCCTACCGGCCCGAGACACACTTCTCAAAGCCGACCTCCTAAACGATGAGTTCCTAATCTCCGCGCACGACGAACTCGAAATTTACTACGCGCCTTTTGATTTCGTGAACGTCAGGGCCAAAGTCGTGATTGTCGGCATCACGCCCGGCTGGACACAGATGGAGATCGCTTTCCGCCATGCGAGCGCGGTTTTGAAAAGCGGCGGGACCACTGCCACTGCGTTGCAATCCGCAAAGCAGGAAGCGAGTTTTGCTGGGGCGATGAGGAAAAATTTGGTGAAGATGCTGAACGAGATTGGCTTGGCTAAGGCGATGGGATTGAAATCCTGCGATGATTTATTCGGCTGCTCACGGCATTTGATTCACACAACATCAGCCGTTCGACATCCCGTGTTTGTTCGTGGTCAGAAGAACTACACTGGGCACTCGCCTAAACTGCTTTCGCATACGGCGATGGCACGCTACGTGGAGGGAGTGCTCGCACCGGAGTTGAGTACTCTGCCTCGGGCACTTGTAGTGCCGCTGGGCCGGTGCGTCGATTCCGTGTTGCGGCACCTGATTCGAGTTAGCGGGTTGGAATCGAAGAGATGCCTGCTTGGCTTCCCACATCCTTCAGGTGCCAACGGCCACCGCCAAGAGGAATTCGCATCCGGGCGGGATGCGTTCATTCAAGTCATCGGCGATTGGGGAAAAGCGTCTCTTTGAATCCTTCAACGGTTCTTCGCCGTTCTTCCCGATTCTGCGCTATAGTTACGCCCGTGGTTACATTCGTGGTTACATTTTGGAGCGGAAATATAACCATTTTTGATGGACAAATCGGGGGTCAATACTCGTAAGCGGCTTGTTTTCAGTGGCGCGTGAGAATCCCCCTCTCCGCCAGTTTTGCCCACCAGTCTGGCTTCCGCCGGACAGCGTGGTCGAGCCGAGAAGGGTATCCGCTCACCGCGGCAATAAAGGCGACGACGAATACGCCCTGACCCGCCAGCATCAAACACCGGAAAACGCCATCGACCAGTTTCGGAGGTAATGTTCTTCAATCGGCCGAAGATTGGGCCTTCTGGTGGCTATCAATGGCACGTAGATTCGTATCAAACGTACGTACGCCAGCGTCAATGGCACGCACAGTCGTTTCGAAAGCGCGAACACCGGCACTAACAGCTTCCTGCACGCGTTGAACCTGAGCGTTAACTTGACCGGCGACCCGGATCGCTTGATCCGCAAACTCATGAGCTTTGGCTCGCCCGCGTTCGATGTTGTCAGTTATGCCCGCTGCCCAATTCCTGCGTCCGGGGTACTTAGGCGCGAAGAGCAAAGCAACTCCTGCTCCCAGAACTGCTCCAACACCAAACGCTACCGCATATTTCATATGGACCTCCAGAGGAAAACCCAAGCTTAGAAGGAATGATCCCGAGCATCAATATGCGGAACTGCGTACGTCCACACATCACCTGCTGCCGAGTTCACGTATCTTGCAAGCGTGATTGTCGCGCCTGTCGTAGGCTGGGTTTTGCGCAATGGCGCCAGACTGAGTTTTAGTCTCCGAAGAAGCCCAACAATCTCGGGATTGGAGCTTTCCGATAGATGCCGTTCAAAATCGCTGCGGCTGCTATGCCACTTAATACGCCCTTACCTCGATAACTGACAGGCGCAAAGATTGCGGCCGCTGCGGCCGCAGAGCCGATGCCGAGAAGAATCTTCTGCTCCAAATCTCCCATTCTGTCCGCCATGCGCATTCCCTCCTGGTCTTGTGTGTTGAGAAGCTATTTGTGACCTCATCCTGCTCTGCTGCTATGAAAGATTGTGCCGTTGCAGTATCCGGAAAGTAGGCCGATGGCCGCAATACAGCGATTGGTTTAGGGGCGGTGCAATGAAGCGAGCGGCAAATCTATTCAGAAAATGCAGGTGAAAATGGGAAGGGAGCGATAACTCTCATTCCGTTCACGTTCGTGATATCGCATTCTATTTCCTGCCGTGTAATCGAGTCAGCCGCGAACCAACTGAATTGAATTCGCTTTCACTCAACACTTCTTCGATGCGCGGGAAAATGCGATCTTCTTCCAGACGGACGTGGTCGTGGAGCATCCGGCCCAATCCTATTAATCGTTCAGGAGTAAAGCTGTTTTTCAGGTCCTCCATCTGTGCCCGGATGGCAGCGTGATCGGCAAGCATCCGCATGATTTCGGGATCTTCATCCAAGCGGAAGTGACGAGCATACCTTGGCAGAAGAACTTGTTCTTCTTCCAGAAAGTGTCTGCTGCCACTGTCATCCCAGAATTCGAGCAAGGACTCGGCCAATCTGCGTAACCTTTGCCCTTTATCGGGAGACGACGATTCCTCAGCACGCCGAATCTCTAATGCGAGCACAAGCACATGGTGATGGTGCTCGCTCAATGGATGGAGTTCACGCCTACGTTTCATGACTTGAAGATTCTAGATTAGTTTCCATTGTCTTAGTTTGCCAGTGTCACGTTATCCTGCGAAGTCGCTATCTTCCGCTGTCACATCATTTTCTGGGACACTCCGGGCGGGAGCCGTGCGTATGGTCGCACCGAGATCGCAAATTAGCAGACTATCAGGGCAACCGCAGCGACAAAGCCAACAACAATGATCATGAGCAGTCCACCCACGAGAAGGTACGGACTCAAGCTTATTTAGCCGCTTCCTGACTAAGCCATTTCTCGAGAACCGCTCGATCATTGGACTCAACCTCAACGAACTCGATCCCCATTCCCTCGGCGCTGATATTGGCGCTGACCCTGGCAATTGCATTGAACTCCTGGCCCGCATGACTGATGCGAACGCGGATCCGGCTGCCGCTCGGCAACGGGGCCGACGTTTTCAGGAAGCAGCCGCTTGCACTCAAGTCGCGAGTAACCAGAACCTGCTCTTTCTGTGAGCCGAGGGTTGTGACCTCAGCCTTTGCGTCCAGGGTATAACGAATCGAGCGTCGAGGGGTTCGCGCGAGCCATTTTGTGAGAATCTCATAGTCGTGGCTTTCAACCATGCTGAAGACGATGCCCATGCCATCGGGTGTGACGTAAGCGACCGCACCAGAGGCGACGAAAACGTCGCCGCCGTCCGACAGTTCCAGATGCACCCTGCTTCCCTTGGGATACGGCTTAATCGTCTGGACGAAACAGCCGAAGCGGCTCAATTCGGTTGCCTGGGCAACTACGATTTGCGCCGAACCGTCCTCGGTGACAACCGACGTGGCGCTGAACGGCAGGCGCGGAACGCGGCGGCGATCATGCTGCGGCCCAAAGACAGGTGTAATGACGGTGGTTGGATGCGGCATACAACGTTTGCCATGCCTGAAACAGACGGCATGAGCACTTGCCTTCTGATGTATTTAGCAGTAAGTAAACAGCAAGGGTCAATAAGAGTTTCGGGATATCGGGAGCGAAATGATAACTACGGCCTCTCCTGTATAAGGGTAGGAAATGGCGCGCTACGACGTCTCAGTAAGCGCGAAGTGAGTATGCAAACTTTCGGGATCGGCGCGCTATTCCTTGTTCGCGTACTTTGTTATTATTTGACTGTTCGCGCGATCGGTGGGTAAAGTCCGGCGCGCTTGAGTGGTAAGTCTCCGCAGTATTTGCCGATTAGATCTGTGCGACGCTTGCTAAGAGGCGCCCGCGATTTTCCGCCTTTGATCCATGGAATGAAACACGCTAGGCGAAAAATTCACTCCAGAAAAGACAAAACAGGACGATCATGAACGAAGACGCACTTTCCAAAATCAAGCACAAGCTTCAGGACGAGATCGATGCGCTGGAGCACGAATTGAACCTCGAATTACCAAAGGAATTGATGAAGGCACGCGCGCACGGGGACCTTTCCGAAAACGCGGAATACAAATATGCCAAAGAGCGGCAGGGGTATGTTTCGGCGCGGCTGGGGCAACTCAAGAAGCGCATGGGCGATATTGGAATGCTGAACCTGAACAACATCCCCGCCGATCGCGCGGGATACGGCTCGCGCGTATGGCTGCACGATCTGAACAAAGGCTCGGAAGTGGAATACAAACTGGTGACGAGCGAAGAAGCGGATGCCGCGCAGGGGTTGATCTCCACGACTTCGCCGATCGGCCGGGCTCTGCTAGGGAAGCGGAAGGGAGATGAGGTTAAGGTGCAGACGCCGGCGGGAATCAAGGAATTCGAGGTGGTAAAGCTGAAGACGATCCACGAGGAGGCTTAGCGCGGCATAAAGGTACGGAGCAGACCAACCGGCCGAACAGGACTACGGGGTCTGCGCGATTGCCCCGTGGGGGCGGTCATGTTAGCATCCGCGTTTTCAGAGTAACCACGCACGGCGCCTGGGTATCCCGCCTGTGCTTTCGCCCCGCGAGATCGGCCCCAGGCCCGAACAGGGGAAAGCCATGAAATCCTACACGACGCAGTATCTTCGCAACGTGGGCATTGTCGGTCACGGCGACACCGGAAAAACGCAACTGGTGTCGTCGTTGCTGTATACGGCCGGGATGACACCGCGGCTTGGGAAAGTGACGGAAGGAAATACGGTCACTGACTGGGACGAGGAGGAGGTCGCGCGCAAGATATCAATTCAGACGGGCGTGGCTTTTGCGGAGTGGGCTCCGGCCGGGCAAGGCGAAAAGACAAAGATCAATTTTCTGGATACGCCGGGCTACAGCACGTTCGTGAACGAAACCCGCGCGTCGCTGATTGCGGCGGATGCAGCGCTGGTGGTGGTCGATGCCGTCGCGGGAGTGCAGGTGGTGACCGAAAAAGTTTGGGACTACTGCACCGAATACAGCCAGCCGCGCGCCGTCGTGATCAACTGGATGGACCGGGAACTGTCGAGCTTCGATCGCGCCCTCGAATCCGTGCAGGAAGTGTTTGGCCGCGCCGTAGTGCCGCTGCAACTGCCCATCGGGGCGGAAAAACAATTTCGGGGCGTAGTGGATCTGGTGGCGATGAAGGCGCTGGTGTACACGCCGGACGGAGATGGCCGCGCCAAAGTGGAAGAAATTCCGGCTGATTTGCAGTCCGCAGCGAAGGAAGCGCACGAAAAACTTGTGGAGATGGTCGCCGAGGGCGATGACAAACTGATGGAAGAGTTTTTTGAAAAAGGCACGCTGCCGTTGGAGGACCTGATGAAAGGTCTGCGGCTGGCCTTCCTGGAACGGCGGTTATTCCCGGTGGTGCTGAGTTCAGCGCTGCACAACATCGGCAGCGACGCCATTTTGAATTTCATCGTCGATGTTTTTCCTGATCCGTCGGGACGCGGAAACGTAAGCGGCTTCAGCGAAGCCGGCGGCAAAGGCAATCCGGTGGAGCGCAAGGTGGCGGATTCGGAGCCGCTTTCGATCTTTGTTTTTAAGACGCTGTCGGATCCATTCGCGGGACGGATCAATTATTTCAAGGTGATGTCGGGCGTGCTGAAGAATGACGCGACCGTGACCAATTTCACGCGCGGCACCAGCGAGCGCTTTCAGCACGTACAAGTGATGCAGGGCAAGGCCGGCAGCGAAATCGTGGAGCTGCACGCCGGCGACCTGGGTGCGATCGCGAAACTAAAAGACACCGTTACCGGCGATACTCTGGGGGACAAGGCCGCGCCCATCCATTATCCGCAGGCGCGGATTCCCGAACCCGCCATTACCTTTGCCATCGAGCCAAAAACGCGGGCCGATGAGGACCGCATCGGCCAGGGCATTCACAAAATCCTCGAAGAAGATCTGGCGTTGCGGTTTTCGCGCGATCCGCAGACCAAGGAGTTTTTGTTGGCGGGCTCCGGCCAGCAGCACATCGAGGTGGTCGTTGCCAAGCTGCGCAAGCGCTTCAAGGTGGATGTGACGCTGAAACCTCCAAAAGTTCCGTACCGTGAAACGATTCGCGCGAAGGCGGATGCCGAAGGCAAGCACAAGAAGCAAACCGGAGGGCACGGTCAATTTGGCGTGTGCCGCGTCCGCATGGAACCGATGCCGCGCGGGACTGGGTTTGAGTTTGTGGACGACATCTTCGGCGGGGCGATTCCGAAAAACTTTATTCCGTCCGTCGAGAAGGGCATCCGCGCGGCGGCCGAACGCGGCTATCTGGCCGGATACCCGGTGGTGGATTTCCGCGCTGTGCTGTACGACGGCAAATACCACGACGTGGATTCTTCCGACATGGCCTTCAAGATCGCGGGCACTCTGGCGTTCAAAGAAGCCATGAAAACGGCAAAGCCGGCGCTGCTCGAGCCGATTATGAACGTGGAAGTGTACGCACCCGATCAGTATTCGGGCGACATCATGGGTGATTTGAGTTCACGCCGAGGGCGGATCAGCGGAAGCGAAGCGCGCGGATCGAACGTGGTGGTGAAGGCGTCAGTTCCGTTTTCAGAAATGCTGAGCTATGCCACCGATCTCACGTCAATGACGCAGGGGCGCGCGAGTTACAGCATGGAGTTTTCGCACTACGATTTCGTGCCGAATGAGATTGCAGAAAAAGTCATAGCGCACGCGAAGGCGGAACGGCAAGGCGAGCCAGCCGAAGAAGAAGTGGCTTGAAAAGATCTGGCTGTGGCTTAAGTTTGGCGCCGCCGGAAGTTCGGAATTTCCCGACAAGCCCGGCTATTGCTTGACATACTTCTTCAAATCTTTAGGGCCGACCTCGGCGCCGTAAATCACACCTTTGGCGTCGGCGGCCACGCCTTCGGCGGCACTTGTCCCGGTGTAGTTCGGATCTGTGTTCGGGTCCGGAATGAACGCAGTTACCGAGCCGTCTTTAGCACTCCCGATTCTAATGCCCCTCTTCCATACGCCGTGATCTTTGGCGACCGAACCTGACTCTGAGTCTGCGACGTAAATGAGATCATTTTTGTCGATGAAAAGACCGCTGGGGCGGCTGAACTGCTGCCACTGGTCGATGAACTTGCCATTCTGATCGAAAATCTGGATGCGGTTGTTTCCGCGATCGGCGACGAAGAGCCGGCCCTTGGAATCAAACGCTAGCGCGTGCGGGATATTCAGTTCGCCAGGCGCCGAGCCTTTCTTGCCCCAGGTCATCAGGAACTTGCCCTCACGCGAGAACTTCACGATGCGAGCATTACTGTTTCCGCCGTGTCCATCAGCGACAAAGATATCGCCGTTGGGGGCGATGGCAACGGCCGAGGGCTTATTGAATGTATCTTCGCTGTCGCCCGCGGTGCCGGGCTTGCCGAGAGCTAAAAGAACTTTGCCTTTGGGGCTGAATTTGAAAACCTGATGTCCCTTGCCATCTTTTCCGTCGCCATCGGTTACCCAGATATTGCCGTCGTGGTCCGCCGTGATGCCGTGGGGAAATACAAACATTCCTGCGCCAAAGCTCGTTAGCAGCTTGCCGGAAGGATCGAACTCGAGGATTGGCGCAAGGTCCGATCCTGCACAGCTATTCGCGCCGCACCTTTCCGCCACCCAGATGTTGCCTTTGGGATCGATGGTGACCCCCGCGGTTGATCCCCAAGGTCTGCCCGTCGGGAGTTTCGCCCAATTCTCAATGGTGCGATAGGGACTGGGCAGAGAATTCGTCGGCTGCACGTCGGCATGGACTGTGAGATGGGCTGTCCACGCGAGGGGCAAGAGTGCTAAGCCAATGCCGGAGATTATGAAGTTCATTCGCCGCGCAGTTAACATTAAAAAACCTCCAGGTGCAGAAAACTCAGGGGGTGAGCCTTTCTACTACACCTTCACAGCGACGGATGCAAGGCGGCATGACTCGAAAGGGGCGGAGGGTCAATTGTTCCATACGGCGCGTTGCCGCTGGCGCTCGGCGGAGGAAATGGCAAACCAGGCTTCGGCAGTGTTGCGAGCGCGCTGCAAGGAGTCCTGCAACTCAGCCTGCTTGCGTTCAACCAGTTCGCGGCCGATTTCGTCGGGCACTTCGATGGGCGGGCTGATGACCAACACCACCCGCGAAAAGGGCCGAGGAAGCTGAAAACGATCCCAAGCTTTCTCGAAAATGTGCGCGCTCTCGGCAAAGAGGTGAAAGGGAACGATCGGAGAGCAGCTGCGTCGCGCGAGAATTACAGGGCCGGGCTTGGCGATGTAGCGCGGTCCGCGCGGACCGTCTGCTGCGAACGCGACGTCGTGGCCGTTTTGCAGCTGCGTGGCCAAAACCGAGAGGCCGCGCAGGCCTCCGCGCGACGAGCTGCCGTAGGTAATCGCATATCCGAGCCGCTCAAGCGCAGTGCCGAGGATCTGTCCATCGAAATTGCCGCTGGTCATGGCCACCACGCCGCGATACCGCCACCACCACATCGCTAGAAAAATCGTCTGGTGCCAAAAAGAATAGACGCATCGGCGGTTTTGGCCATGGATGCGCGCGATATGTTGCCAGCCGAGCACTTCATAGCGCAGCGTGGGGCCGGTAATGCGCGCGAAAACGTATGCGGCTGTGGAGATAACCGGAATCTGCGCGCGTCGAAATGGGGAAAGCTCTTTTGGCCGCGAATCATACGCACTGGCGCGCTGCACCCGCGTTCCTGGCGGCGACTTAGCCAACTCGGTCATGCGCTATAGTATAGGCGACCAAAAGGTTTGGATATGCATCTAGCGATCCCTCGCAGGCGAAATTAATGACAGGATGCCTTCGTGCGTGAAAAAGTGAATCTGCGACGCCAAAGCGCTGCCGGCTTGGGGATCGCGGTTGTTTTGGCAACAATCCTGCTTTTGCTGCCCGAAGCAAGTGCAGCAGCCCAGTCATCGGGCGCGCCGACGCGGCAAGAGGTGATCGGACGTGTTTCAGGAGACGACGTTTCCGTAACGGGTGAAGCCGGCTTTGAAAGACAAAATGGGCGTACGACAGCTCTCTTGATTAGCGGGAGCAAGCTTACGCTACACTCCGGAGAGGCCAAGGTCGATCTGAGCGGAGTCGGCGATCTCATTCTCTGTGGGCCGGCTGATCTTTCGATCGTGAAGTCTGGACCTGCAATTACCATCGCACTCAACTACGGAGAGATACATCTACAAATTCCAGGAGCCTCGCAGATCACCATCTACACACCTCTGCTGATTGTCACTCCAGAAGCGATTGGAGACCGCAATCGTGACCTCACGATCGGGCTGGAGCAGAGTGGAGATCTCTGCATAACGGCCGCTTCGGGGGCAACGCGAATCCAGGAACAATTCTCGTCAGAAAGCGTCATTATTCCGCAGGGCGGGGACATGCAGATTGACCGCGGCGAGCTTCGTTCGCTGCGCAGCGGGTCGCGAAAATGCTCCTGCGAGCTTTTGATATCGCAGAACAACGCTCAAACAGCGATACAACTGAGCGCAGCGAAGAGCTCCGCGGCGAGTGCGGCACCAACTCAACGCCCCCCTGAACCTTCGAATGAGCCGATCTATCGCATCGACGTGCCATTGACGTTCAATGCTCCTGCTGTGGCCCCGGCCGGCCCGACTCCGGAAGCGCTGGCGATCATCCGCGAGTCGGTGAGCGATCCGGTGTCTTTTCGCGGAGTTGTACGTCCGGCATTGCCGGCGCCACCCGCAGAAAAGCCGCGCCCAAGTTCCGAATCGCACCATTCAAAGCTTCACTTTTTCGCCAGGTTCTTTAGATTATTCCGGCACCAGAAAGCAGCTCCTGAGGCGCAAAGTGCGGCGGCGCGCTCGTAATTTTTTTGCTAACTAAAAACGCCCGCAGCTCCCCTGCCGCTGGGCGCCGTGTATTGACACCCGGAACGGCCGCATGTTAGTTTCCGCCCACCTCTTGGGGGGTTTTACCAGCGCGTTACGAATCTGCGTCGTAACGCGTGCTCATGGGTGCGCGCTCCAAGTTCGCAGGAATCCTGGCTCGTCATTCTTTGTGTCGGCTGGTGCGCAGGCGCTCTCCGCGCTCCAAGATTCGGTCCATGGCGCGATGGCTGGCGCTGATCGCAATCACACAGCAGATCTCATGTAGCGGCGGCGCGGGCACATCGGGAAACGCCAACGTCGATCCGCCGGTTTCAACCGTGCTGACTATCTCTCCACCTTCCGCGGAGGTCTCCTCCGGAGGCACCCTCCAATTCACGGTTGCAGTTCAGAATGCCTCGAATTCGGCGCTTACATGGCAAGTAAACGGCATCGCAGGTGGAAATTCAGCCGTCGGCTCGATCACAGCAGCGGGACCGGCGGCAGCTTCGTACACCGCGCCCGCGAACGTGCCGAGCGTGCTGACCGTCACTGTGACGGCTGTCTTGATAGCTGATCCGACAAAGTCGGCTTCGGCAACCGTGACGGTGAATCCGTTGCCCGGGCCGCTGATCAGCATCTCTCCGGCAAACGCGACTGTGGTGCAGGGCACTCCATTGCAATTCAGCGCAACGGTGGAAAACGGGCCTCAGGCGGTAATCTGGGAAGTAAACAACATAGCGGGCGGAAGCGCGAAGTTCGGTACCATCTCGTCATTGGGGTTTTACGCCGCTCCCGCACAGATTCCGAGCCCGCCCACGGTGACGATCACGGCGCTTCTCTTCAGCGATTCGTCCATCGCGAGCAGCACGAGCTTGACCATCGTTCCCCCGGTGCCAAGCGTGAGCATTTCGCCGAGCACGGCGAATGTGATCGAAGGGCAAGCGCTGCAGTTTTCGGCGACAGTGCAGAACTCGACCGATCCTGTTGTCTGGGCCGTCAATGGAACTCCGGGAGGCAATTCGAATGTCGGCACGATCAGCACGTCCGGAATGTACAGCGCTCCCATCCCGGCGCCGCAGAACGTACCGTTAGCGGTAAATGTGACCGCTATACTGCAAACGAATCCACAGATTTCTGCAACTGCGGGCGTGACGGTCATTTCAGGAAATACTTTGGCGGGTGTCTATTCCTGGAGAAATGACAACAGCCTTACGGGACAAAACGCACAGGAGGAAGTGCTCAACCCGGCCACTGTTAGTGGTTCGACCGGCCACACCTTTGGAAAATTGTTTGGGTGCTCGGTAGACGGCGCGATATTCGCGCAGCCATTGTATGTGGCAAATGTCACAGTCGCGGGCGTGCCGCACAATGTCGTGTATGTGGCCACAGAGAACGACAGCGTTTACGCCTTCGATGCGGATTCAAGCTCATGCCAAATTCTGTGGCAGGTCAGTTTTACGAATCCGATGCTGGCGATTACGGCGGTTCCAGCAGCGGACATTCAAGGACAGACAGACATAATGCCGTTCATCGGGATTACCGGCACGCCAGTCATTGATCCGAATACAGCGACGCTTTACATTGTAAGCAAGACGAAAATCAATCAAGGTCCGACACCATCCTACAGCCAACAACTGCACGCATTGGACCTTACAACGGGAGTGGAAAGGCTCGATTCGCCAGCGACGATCAAAGGGAATGTAAATGGAACAAGCTTCGATCCCCTTTATGAAAATCAACGGCCGGCGCTGCTGCTCTCCGGCGGGAATATCTATGTAGCTTTTGATTCTTACTCTGATGCTGGTTCGTTTCACGGATGGGTTTTCGCGTATGACTCCGCGAATCTGCAAAATGCACCCGCGGTCTTCATCAGCACGCCGGGGGGATCCAGCGGCGGAATCGGGCAGAGCGGCGCCGCACCATCGGCAGATGCCAATGGAAACGTTTTTGTGGTTACTTCTGACGGCCAGTTCGACGCCAATACAGGCAGGAGCGATTACTCAGAAACGCTGTTAAAGCTGCAGGTGAATTCCAATTCGACATCTTTTCCTGTTTTTGGAGTTGGCGACTATTTCACGCCCTGGAACCAGGCAATGTTGACGAATAGTGCGACGCCCTTTGGTTCTACAGGGGTTCTACTGCTGCCTAGTTCGGCTGGCGGCACTGTTCCTCTCGCTGTCGCAGGCAGTCAGGCGGGGAGCCTTTATCTGCTCGATCGCAGCAATTTAGGGAAATTCAGCAGTGTCACGGGTGTGGATAACGTGGTGCAGACACTCTGCCTCGGCGCGGCGCTAACGGGTACCGCAGGCTATTGGAACAACAATAATGTCCCAACAGTTTACGTCGCCGCGGCCGGGACTAGTCTGATGAGCTTTGCGCTGGCAAATGGAAAATTTGCTTCGCAGTCCTGCTCTTCCGGTCCCGCGCAACCAACTGCGCAATCGGCAAATACATTCGCGCTTTTCGGTGCATCTCCTGTGATCTCGTGGGACGGAAGCAATGCGAACAGCGGATTAGTGTGGGCGCTCGATACGAGCGGATACTTAACCGTTCCGGCGCAGGCCGCGATTCTGTATGGGTTTCAGGCGACAGACCTTACACGAGTTTACGGAAGTTCCGCAACCACGGGCGCCCCGGAAGCCGCGGGACCGGCGGTGAAATTTGCGGTGCCGACGGTCGCGAATGGCAAGGTGTATGTCGGGACGCAAACGGAGCTGTCGGTTTTTGGGCTGCAGTAAAACGCAGTGGGCCGTTGTGCCGCGCTACATGCCTTCGTAGTTCGGGCCACCACCACCTTCGGGCGGCACCCAGTCGATGATCTGATAAGGGTCGGCGATGTCGCAGGTTTTGCAGTGTACGCAGTTGGAGAAATTGATCTTCAGCCGGCGCACGCCTTTTTCTTCGACCATCTCGTAAACGGCCGCGGGACAAAAATACTGGCAAGGGCTGCCGTATTCGAAAATGCAGCGATTGACGCAAATATTCGTGTCGAGGACGTGCAAGTGACAGGGCTGATCTTCTTCGTGGCGGGTACCGGAGTGATAGACGTCGGTCAGGCGATCAAACGTGAGCACGCCATCACCCTTGAAGCGCGGAGGAGCAGGACCTGCGCCGTCGATCTTGTGGTATTGGGTGTAACCCGCAGGCATACGCATGGGATCGATCAAACCGCGACCGGCGGTGACAAATTGCAGAGCTGCCTGCGCCAGCCCGGGCCAGAGACCATGCTGGAACGATTGATGAAAATTGCGAACGCTGCGCAACTCGCGGCCCACCCAACCTTCGTCGATTTTGCGGCGAAATGCGGAAAGTTTGGCGCCGGAGAAATCGTTTGCACGCATGGCATCAACGATGGTTTCGGCAGCGAGCATTCCGCTTTTGATTGCCATGTGAATGCCCTTGAGCCGTTGCGAATTGAGCAGGCTTGCGGAATCGCCGATGATCAAACATCCGTCGAGAGACGTTTTCGGGATCGAGTACCAGCCGCCAACCGGAATAGTTTTTGCGCCGTAGCGAATCAGCTTGCCGCCCTGGAGAATCCGGCGCACGAACGGATGAGTTTTAAACTGTTGAAAAGCCTCATGCGGATCAAATCGGGGATCGTGGTATTCGAGGCCGGTGACCAGGCCTAACGAGACGCGGTTCTCGCGCATACCGTAGATCCAGCCCCCGCCATACATGCTGGAATCGAGCGGCCAGCCTAAAGTGTGGGCCACCCACCCCGGATTTATGCGGTCCGGCAGCACTTCCCAGAGTTCCTTTACGCCAATGCTATAAACCTGCGGGTTGAAGCCATCGAGGTTTTTGCCGGCAACCAGATGCTTGGTTAACGAGCCGCGCGGGCCTTCGGCAAGAACGGTAACTTTGGCGCGGAGCTCGTAACCTGGAGTGAAGTTATCTTTGGGCTTTCCATCTTTATCGACGCCTTTATCCTCGGTGATGACTCCGGCGATTGCGCCGCCTTCGTCAATTAATTGAGCGCCGGCGAATTGCGTGAAGACATTCACGCCCGCCTGCTCAACGAGCCCGCCGAGCCACTTCACCAGCCGATTCAGCGAGACGATGTAATTACCGTGATTGCGTAAAGGCGGGGGCGTGATCGGGAGCTTCCAGGCACGGTTGCGGGTCAGAAAATACGCAGCATCATCGGTAACCTGAGCATCCAGCGGTGCCGAGGTGGCAAAATCGGGAACGAGTTCGGCGAGCCCGCAAGGATCGAGCACGGCGCCGGACAACTGGTGCGCACCAATCTCGCGACCTTTTTCCAGCACGTAGATATTTTCTGTAGAAAGCTCCGGCTGCCCGCCCGATTCGTTATGCTGGCGGATCAATCGAGCGAGGTGCAAAGCGCAGGCAAGTCCGGCCGGACCGGCGCCAACGATCAGGACGTCGGCATCGAGCCGCTCGCGTTCGGGGCTCACGATTTGATTTTAGCAAGAAAGCTTTGGCGAATTTGGCCCGTGTTCAATCACTGTACCGTCTGCGGCAAACACAGGGTTATTTCTTTTCCAGAACTTCGGTGAGGGCGGGGATCAATTCGAAGATGTCGCCTACGATGCCGTAATCGGCGACTTCGAATATGGGCGCGTTCTGGTCTTTGTTGATGGCGACGATCGTGCGTGAGCCTTTCATACCGACCACATGCTGGATGGCTCCGCTAATGCCGAGGGCGAGATAGAGTTTCGGAGCGACCGTCTGGCCGGAACTGCCGATCTGGCGATCCATGGGAAGCCAGCCTTCGTCGCAGATTGGACGCGAGGCGGCAAGTTCGCCACCGAGTAATTTGGCCAGCTTCTCCGCCATCGGGATATTTTCGGGAGCTTTGATGCCGCGGCCGATGGCAACGAGAATAGGAGCCTGAGTCAGATCGACTGCTTGTTTTGCTTCCCGGAAGAGCTCGAGTGGCTTGGTACGAATTTGTTCCGGCTTTAAATCAATCTGCACAGACCTAATTGGGGCGGCAGCCGTGCCGGAAGCGATCTGATCTCCGCGAAAAGCGCCGGCCTGGAAGGAAACAAACCATGGCGGAGCTCCGGTAAACGATACGTCGGCGGCGGTCTTACCCTGGAACATCTGGCGGACAAAAACGAGCCGGTCCTTTTCGGCGCGATAACCGACACAGTCCGCGATCATACCCTTGCCGAGGGCTGCGGCTAATTTGGGAGCATAGTCGCGCACCTGATAGGTGTGCGGCAGCAAAACGAGGTCGGGCGTGGCTTGTGCGATTGCCTGGCGCAGAGCAATCGTGAATCCATCAGGTGTGTATCGCTCCAGCAGGTCATGTTCGACCAGCAGAATTTCGGCGAGTTGTCTGGCAGACAATTCGTCGGCCAGACCGTGCGCGCCTTTGCCGATTACCGCAGCGGTAACGCTGCTGCCGGGCTGTACTCCGGCGATTTGCTGCGCAGCCACAAGCGTTTCGAAGCTGACCGAATTCCACTTACCCTCTCGCTGCTCGGTGATAGCAAAAATTTTCATGTTGTTAGTGGTTAGAGAACGCGCGCGTCATGCCGAAGCTTTTCGATCAGCGTTGCGGCCGCTTCTTTAGCGCTGCCGTTGATGAATTCCGTTTTTTTCGTTTTCTGCGGCACGTAAATGCGTTCCACACGCTGCGTGGGCTCATTCGCCACCCCCAGTGATTGGCGAGCGATGACGGCAATCTCTTTCTTTTTGGCCGCCATGATTCCTTTGAGGGAGGCATAACGCACTTTGTTGATGCCCGACTGGATGGTGAGAACGGCGGGCAGCGGCAACTCCACCCATTGAAACCAGCCCGATTCCAATTCGCGTTTGAGTCTGAGCCCCTGACCTTGCACTTCGATCTGCATGATGATGGTCGCGTGAGGTAGTCCCAGGAACTCCGCCACCAAAACTCCCGTCTGGCCAAAGCCCTGATCATCACTCTGCAAACCGGTCAGGATCAGGTCGAAATTTTCTTTCTTCACGGCCGCGGCGATCGATTTCGCCGAGGTCAAGGGGTCGAGCTGAAAGAATTTGTCATCAGCGATATGAATTCCGCGGTCGGCCCCTTTGGCCAGCGCTTCCTTGATGACCTGCTTGGTACGTTCGGGTCCCATGGAGAGCGCCACGACTTCGCCTGTATGTTTTTCCTTGAGCCGCAGGGCTTCTTCGAGAGCGAAGCTATCGGGCTCATTCATTTCGAAGCCGATATCCGTTTCTCGAATCCAGGTACCGTCATCGGCGATACGCAGCGGCGCATCTTTGGCAGGCACCTGCTTGATACAAACGGCGATTTTCATCCTGGTACCGTCATCGTGATATCTCGCGAGATGAGCAGGGCAAACTCTCGGTTACTGCCAGCGTTTGAATAGCAAAGCGGCATTGGTACCGCCGAAGCCGAAGGAATTCGACAACGCATATTCGAAATTAACAGCGCGCGCACGATTAGGCACGTAATCGAGATCGCAAGCCGGGTCGGGATGCGCGTAGTTGATCGTCGGCGGCAGTTTCTGGTCTCGCAAAGCGAGGACGCTAATGCCCGCTTCCAGCCCGCCGGCGCCGCCGAGCAAGTGTCCGGTCATCGATTTGGTCGAGCTTACTGGCATCCTCTTCACGTGCTCGCCGAATACGCGCTTGAGTGCGAGAGTCTCTATGGCATCGCCCAGCGGTGTAGAGGTGCCATGCGCGTTGACATAGCCAACCTGCTCGGGTTGGACGCCGGCGTCACATAGCGCGGCACGCATGACGCGGTAGGCGCCATTACCATCTTCGGCTGGCTGGGTAATGTGATTGGCATCGCCGGCCATTCCGTAACCAACGATCTCGGCTAGGATACGAGCATTGCGCTTTTGCGCGGACTCGAGCGACTCGAGAACCAAGATGCCTGCGCCCTCGCCGACGATGAAGCCGTCGCGCTCAGCATCGAAGGGGCGGCTGGCGCACTGTGGCTGTTCATTGCGGGTGGAAAGGGCCTTCATGGCCGCGAATCCGCCGATGCCCATGGGGGTGATGGCGGCTTCGGTGCCGCCGCAGATCATTACTTCCGCATCGCCGCGCTCAATCAACCGAAATGAATCGCCCACAGCGTGGGCGGAGGCGGAACATGCCGTGGCGGTCGCAGAATTCGGGCCCCTCGCCCCATAACGAATCGAAATGACACCCGAGGCGAGATTAATGATTGCCGCAGGAATAAAGAACGGAGAGATGCGGCCAGGGCCGCCCTCCAGCAGTTTGCTATGTTCACGTTCAATGATATCGAACCCACCGATTCCGGAAGCCACGTAGACGCCGACGGAATCCGCGGTAGCCGGCGTGATCTCCAGCGCCGCCATGCGCAACGCAAAATCCGCGCCCGCAACAGCGAGTTGAATAAAGCGGCCCATCTTCTTCAGTTCTTTTTTGGGGATCCAGTTGAGCGGGTCGAAATCGTGGAGTTCCGCGGCAATACGGCAGTCGAAGCCAGTGGCGTCAAATTGGGTGATGGGGCCGACACCGCTGACGCCGGCAATCAATTTTTCCCAAACCTGGTCGGTGCCGATTCCCAGAGCGCAAACGAGGCCGACACCTGTTACGACTACCCGGCGCCTCACGTACGATTCTCCTCAAATGGGTTAATTGGCGAGGGGACTATTTTTTCGCCTGGGCGTGCTTGTCGATATAGGCGACTGCGTCCTTCACTGTGGCGATTTTTTCTGCATCCTCGTCGGGAATCTCGATGCCAAAGGCTTCCTCAAAGGCCATCACCAGTTCGACCGTATCGAGCGAATCGGCGCCCAGATCGTCGACAAAAGAAGCGGTCGGCGTGACCTCCGCCTCATCCACGCCTAATTGCTCTACGATGATCTGCTTGACGCGTTCTTCTACACTGGCCATTCTCTTCCCCTCCGGTACCCGCCACGCCGGTCGCTAGACACTTGCTTAGCGCTTGAGCGTCCGCCCATTCTATGCGGCGCTATGAGTCAGGTCAACCAGCGCGCATTCAGTTCATGTGCATGCCTCCATTCACGTCAAGGACGTGGCCGGTAATATATCCTGCTTCATCGCTGGCCAGAAAAACAACCGCTGCCGCAACATCGGCAGCGCTGCCCATCCGTCCCAAGGGAATCCGCGCCAGCAAATCCTGTTTTACTTTCTCGGGTAGCGGGTCTGTCATCGGAGACACGATAAATCCGGGAGCGACGGCATTTACCGTGATGTTGCGCGACGCCACCTCCGTGGCAATCGCTCGGGTTAAACCGATGAGTCCGGCTTTCGCCGCAACGTAGTTCGCCTGTCCGGCGTTGCCCGACTGAGCGACGACCGAAGTCACATTGATGATCCGCCCAGAACGCTGTCGCAACATGATGGCAAGCGCCTGTTGAATGCAGAAATATGCGCCGGTTAGATTGGTCCGCAGGACGGCATCCCAATCCTCCGCCTTCATGCGCACGGCGAGCCCATCCCGTGTAATTGCCGCATTATTCACCAAAATATCCAAGCGACCGAAGCGCTCCATCACTTCACGGAATCCACTCTTCACTTGATCGGATTCGGCTACATCCATCTGGACAGCATGCGCGGCTCCGTGAGCGCCGGCGATTTCCTCGGCGACGCTTTGCAGGTTCTCCTTATTTCGTGCGGCGAGGGCGACGCGCGCACCGGCGCACGCCAGCGCGAGAGCAGTCGCACGGCCAAGGCCCTGCGATGCACCGGTGACGAGCGCTACACGTTCTTTCAGGCTGAACATGAAATTTGAGGGCGCATCAGGAGGCTCCCGCTTCAGCCTCTTCGCCGCGGATTTGAGCAAGGCGGTCAAGCGCGATCTTGAGAGACTTCAGATCTTCAACGTTCAAAGAGTGGACCGAACGGTCGATTTGGCGCAACAACCCGCTGAGCACGCGGCCGGGCCCGACTTCGACAAACGTTGTAGCGCCCTGATCGATCAATTCGCGAATGGAGCCCTCCCAGCGGACGGGGAGGGTTACCTGGCGAATGAGCGCCTCCCTAGCTTCCGAACCGCTGGTGATGACAGCCGCATCCACGTTGGTAATGAGCGGAATTTTTAAATCCGAAAACTCGGTGGCACGCAGGTCCTTTTCCAAACGCTCCTGCGCCGGGCGCATCAACTCGCTGTGGAATGGCGCTGATACCGGGAGCACTACAGCCCGCTTGGCGCCGGCTGCAGACGCCTGTTCGACTACAGCCTTCACAGCGGCTGCTGCGCCCGAGATGACGGTCTGATCCGGAGAATTCAAGTTGGCGGGCGTCACTTTTCCATCCGCCGCTTTGCGGCAGATTTCGGTGACCTGGCCAGGGCGCAAACCCAGGATTGCTGCCATTGCGCCTTCGCCTGGAGGAACGGCTTCCTGCATATAGCGGCCGCGCTTTCTCACGAGGCGGACAGCATCGGCAAATTTCAATCCGCCGGCGGCCACCAGAGCCGAATATTCGCCCAAACTGTGGCCCGCCACGTAATCGGGACGGATACCATTTTGTTCCAAGACGTGATAAGCGGCTAACGAAGCGCTCAAAATTGCCGGCTGGGTATTCTCGGTGAGCTTCAGCGCCTCTTCGGGTCCGGAGAAGCAAAGTTCGGAAATCGCAAAGCCCAGCGCATGGTCGGCGTCCTCAAAAACGCGTCGAGCCGCGGGGTAGACGTCAGCGAGTTCGCGGCCCATGCCCGCGTACTGCGAACCCTGCCCAGGAAAAAGGAATACAAGTCCACTCATGCGGATCTACAGCTCCCTAAAGCTGGAGGATTACGCCACAACCGCAACTGGCAAAGAGGAAAGCTCTCGCTCGATGCGTTCATTCACCTGAGCGTGTGTGAGTTCGGTTGCTACACGCACGGCATTCTTGATGGCGTTCGCGTTCGACCGCCCATGGCCGATAATAGCGATGCCGCGTACGCCAAGCAACGGGGCGCCGCCATATTCGGAGTAGTCGATTTTGCGCCGAAACTCCTCGTAAGCGCTGCGCGAAAGAACATATCCAACTTGCGAAGCTATGGTGCTTTTGAGCGCTTTCTTCAGAACTGTGGCAATGTGTTGGGCCACGCCCTCGCTTATCTTCAGGGCCACATTGCCAATGAAGCCGTCGCAGACGATAACGTCTACGCTGCCCGAGAAAACATCACGACCCTCAACATTCCCGACGAAATTCAGCGGCAGATCTTTGAGCCGATTGTAGGCCTCTTTTGTAAGCTCGTTGCCCTTGGACTCTTCTTCGCCAATCGAAAGTAAAGCCACCTTCGGGCGTCGCGTGCCAAAAATCGCCCGGTAATAAATCTCGCCCATAACTGCAAATTGGAGCAGGTGTGCGACCTTGGAGTCAACATTCGCCCCCGCATCGATCAGGACCGCAACCCCGCCGCGACTGGTAGGAAAGGGCGCCGCAAGTGCAGGCCTTTGGACCGAGGGCAGCGTGCCGAGCACAAATCGCGCCACGGTCATGAGAGCGCCCGTATTCCCAGCGCTGACCAGAGCATCGGCCTCCCCCTGCCGCACCAGGCGAGCAGCGACATGCGCAGAGCTATCCTTCTTTCGTCGGAAGGCTTGCGCCGGAGAATCCGTCATGGTGATGACTTCGGTCGCCGGTACGACGTCAATCGAAAGCCCCCGGACTGAATGACGGGCGAGTTCCCGCTTAATCTCCGAAGGTATTCCGACCAGCAGAACTCTGATGCCCAACTCACGGGCCGCCAGAATCGATCCCTCGATCTCAGGGCGAGGAGCCGAATCGCCGCCCATAGCGTCCACGGCGATGGTTGTCATCTGTGATCCGCCTCTTGCGGCCTGTCGGAAGCTACTTTGCCCTGGAAAGACAAAGCCTGCTCTTCAGTTGCGTATTCAGGCCGAAGTGTCGACTACTTCACGCCCTTTGTAATAGCCACAATGAGGGCACGCACGGTGAGGCTGCTTCATCTCATGGCAATTCGGGCACTCGGTGAACGCGGGAGCGCTAAGATGATCGTGTGCCCGCCGGTTGTTTTTCCGTCTTTTCGAATGCCGCCGTTTTGGATTAGGCATGCAAACTCCTCGTTATCGCGCCATGTTGCGCGGGATTCTATGGTGTTTTCATCTGTATAGCTATTGCTTTTTGAACCAGTCTTGCTTAAGGCGAGCCAGTGGGGCCAAGCGCGGGTCCTCACCGTGACTCTCGCACCGGCAATCATCGCTATTAAGGTTAGCGCCGCAATGGGAACACAGCCCCTTGCAGTCGCTGCGGCAAATGGTCTTCATGGGTATGGCCAGCAGGACCTGCTCAGAAAGAACATCCGTGAGGAAGAGCCCATCGCCTTCAAAGAAGCCGACCTCTGTATCGTCCAACTTAAGCCGAACCTCTTCCTCTCGCGTAATGGACTGCATCGGCCGATAATAGAGATCAAAGTCCCGCGTGACGTCTTCGATCACCGGCTCAAGACAACGGGCGCAGGCCATCTCGACGCGAGTGTGCAGCTCCCCGGAAATCCGGATCTGCGAATCCACCAATTCCGCGGTTGCGTGAACCTCAAGAGGATCAATCTGGCGGAAATCGCGAGTGTGATAATCCACCGCGCCCGGCGCATAGCTCTGGTTCAGACGCAGCTTATGTAAGGCCAGTTCTTTGACATCGAGGAACATACGAAACCTTTGAGAGCAAAAAAAATCATTATACGGTGCACCCCCTTGATGTCAAGAAAACAGCCAGGGCTATTGCGAAGCGACGTGCCTAAAGCGATGCAGTGATACCGAGGAGGTTGTGATGTTGCCTCAGCAGAAAATGGTCGGTCATCCCGGCGATGTAGTCGCAAACTACGCGGTGCCGCGGTTGCTGTTCAATCATTTGGCAATAATGGATGGGCATTGCTTCGGGATGCGCGACATAGTAGCGAAAAACCTGTTCGAGGGCATCAACGGAGCGATCGCGCTCCTCGACAATGGCAGGGTGATCATAAAGACGCCGATACAGAAAAGCCTTAAGGTCCGCATTGATTTTCCCGACGGGCGCGCTGAACCCCACAACGCGCTGCGGCAAACGGCGAATTTCGTCCGTATCTTTTGCTCCACTGGCCGAAACGCGCCGACCAGTCTCTTGAATCAGATCGGTTGCCAACAGATCAAGGATTCGCTTGATAGTCTCGCCGACCTTGAGCTTGGTTCGCGCAGCGGGATAGCGATGGTTGATTTCATCGTAGATTTGGGTAAAGAAAGGAAATTCTTCTCGCAATGCCTCGATCCGCAGCAGGCGCGCCTCGAAACCGTCATCGAGGTCGGCCGCGTTATAGGCGATTTCGTCCACCGCGTTCATTAACTGGGCTTCGACCGGCGGGCGCAGGTTCAGGTCATACCCAGCCAGTTCCGGAAAATCGGCTGGGGAATAATCGCGGGAGTGCTTGACGATACCCTCGCGAACCTCAAAGGTGAGGTTCAGACCGGGAAAATCGAGGTAGCGCTGCTCGAATTGCTCGACGATCGTCAGCGCGTGCAAATTGTGATCGAAGCGGTCGCCATAAGGGCGCATGAGTTCGTTCAACCGTGCCTCACCAGCATGTCCAAATGGCGGATGGCCGATGTCATGCACCAGAGCGAGAGCTTCTGCAAGATCTGTGTTTAGGGAGAGAGCCTGGGCTACCGTACGCGCGATCTGGGCCACTTCGATGGTGTGCGTGAGCCGATTGCGAAAATGATCGGAGTAGCGGCTGGTAAAAACCTGGGTTTTGGCTTCCAAACGGCGAAACGCGCGCGAATGGATTACACGGTCGCGATCTCGAGCGTATTCGCCGCGATAGGGGTGAGCAGGTTCTGGCCAGCGACGGCCGCGAGAGCGGGTCGAATCCATCGCCACGGCGGCCAAATCCATGGCAGGCATTCTATGTCACAGCGGTTCAGGCACAAAGAAATGTAGGCAGCGCCCGGCCCGGCGGAGTAGGGCGGTATTTGCGCTATGTGGCCTATCTGGATTCCAGGTTCAGCCCTTCACCTGAAGCAACTGCAGCCGCTGGTCGGCTTCCTGCGCGGCTTGCGTATCGGGGAACTCAGTTTTGATCTGGTTATAGAGCTTTGCCGCTTGCGCGGGATCAGAGGCGCTGTAGTGGTCCGCCAGAGCCAATAGCACAAGTGGCTTGGGAACAAACAGGGTTGGTTTATTCGTGAGCTCTTGATAGAGCTGCACAGCCTGCGGACCTTTGCCGGCTTCGTCGTAAACCTGCGCCAACTTGAAACGTGCGAGCGCGGAGAGGCTTTCGTCGCGGCTGGACTCCAGAGATTTGAGATCACTTTCCGCTTCGTCGTAACGGGCCAGCTTTTCAAGACTCAAAGCCGCGTAGTACCGGGCGAGCTGCCCGGGACGGGTTCTGGAGTAGCGATTGGCCACGTCGGTAAACTTCTTGACCGAGTCTGAATACTTATTCTTTTCGTCCACATAGGTGATTTCGTCGGGCTGGGCCGGCTCGGTGGCCGTTCGAATCCGCGCCTGATAAACCTTCATGGCGTCTGCCAGCGCTAGAGATGCCTTTGCGGTCTGCGTCTGGGTGTAATAGCGCCAGCCAAGAACAGCGAGTACAACAAGTACGGCGATTCCGCCGTAGATCCAAAGATCCCGCTGATGGGAAGCAATGGCCTCTGCACCATGGCTGAGCGTTTCCCGAATTTCGTCTTTTTTCAGTTCCTTACGGGAGATATGCTGCGGCAAACTAAGCTCCTTCGAACGACTTGACTAGAATCCTATCACATTGAAGCAGGCAGATCGAATCGCAGACATTTACAGGGTATAGAAAAGAAATGGCCCCGTCCTCCGGGCGAACAGGGCCTCCATCAATCTACGAAACGATGGGAATTACTGCTTCTGCGGGTCTGCTACGCGACGGTAACGTTCTCGGCCTGGTAGCCTTTCGGCCCCTGTTTAACCTCGAACTCCACCATCTGGCCCTCCGTCAGCGATTTGTAGCCATCCATCTGAATCGCGGAGAAATGGACAAAAACGTCTTCTCCCGACTGGCGTTGGATGAATCCATACCCCTTCGCTGCATTGAACCACTTCACGACACCTTGTTCTCTGCTCAACTTCTTCACTCCTCGCTCGTGATCTTCGCCATTTGCCGGGTGTAACGCCAGTCGGTGGAGCTCGGAATTACCCGGATGACGGGCCCTTGCACCACTACGGGATTACAAGACCCAATCAAATGCGGCGCAATGCTGGCATAAAACGGCCTGTGCTGTCCAGAACCTTTGTGCGTTTATGGGACGGCGTACTGATAAAACACATGCGGTTAACCACAGTGAGTTAAGGTGTGGTTACTGATCTTGCAGATGAGGTGCGGGATGGGGCTCGTGCAGCTTCTTGGACATCACTAATTCCGCACCGCCCTCAGGGGTACGGCGGACTTCGAATTCATCCATGAAGGTTCGCATCAGAAAAATGCCGCGACCGGAGGTCTTCAGAAGGTTTTCTTCGGCGAGCGGGTCGGGTATCTCGTGTAAATTAAAACCGCGGCCCTCATCCACGATATGGACGACAAACTTGTTGCCGGTCACTTCGAAATTGAGCTGGATCTTCTTGTGCCGCTGCTCTTCATTCCCATATCGGAAAGCGTTAATTACACCTTCTCTAACGGACATTCCGATTTTGAGGCAATCGTCATCATTGAAACCCGCTGCTCGTGCGACCCGCTCGGTGATGCCTTCGGCCAATGTCACGCTATCAAGCAGCGTCTCCATGGTTACTTCAATTCGATTGGCGGAATTGGGCATGGAATCGGGCGCCTACTCAGTAGGATAGCTCATTTATATCGAGGCCAAAAGCGGCGGCCACATTCATGAACTCGCAATGTGAACTGGCTGGAACGGCTCAATTCGATTCGGTCTCGCGGCTGTTGACCAGAATTTACACCGACTTCATCAGTTCGTAACACACGACGCGTATTCACGTTCCGCGCGTGATCCTGCGAAATTGCTGATCCCATCCGCGCGTCACCGCTCCCGTCCTGAGCGGAGGCACACCACTAAGGAGAAGCTATGCTGAAGCCTGCGCTTTGCCGTCTAGCCCTTGTCGTCGCCGCCTTCTGCCTAATGTCGATTCCCGTGCGCCTGGTGGCGGGTCCTGATAATGACGATGGACCGACCACCACACCCATCAAGCACGTCGTCGTCATCTTTCAGGAAAATGTCTCGTTCGATCACTACTTCGGGACCTACCCGCACGCACTTTTAAACAACAATGGAACAATCTATTTCGGCACGGCCAAAGATGACACGCCGCGTGTCAACAACCTGGAAAGTTCCGGGCTGCTAACGAATAATCCCAATGGAGTTAATCCCTTCCGAATCGACCGGAGCGTCCCGAATACGTGCGACCAGGATCATAACTACGGCGACGAGCAGAAGGCTTTTCATGGCGGCTTGATGGATAACTTCCTCTTTGATAGCTGCAATGACCCGGTGCTCGGCAGGGTCAGCACTATGGGCTACTACGACGGCAACACCGTCACGGCTTTGTGGAATTACGCGCAACACTTCGCGATGAGTGACAACCACTTCGGCACGACGTTTGGGCCTTCGACTCCCGGGTTGCTGAATCTCGTAGCCGGCAACACGTTCGAAGGAACGATCACAAACGGACTTTCCGGCTCTGGAAACATCGCGGGCGGAAATACCGTGGGTGCCGTTGTTGGTGATCCTGATCCGGCCTACGACAAATGCTCCAATCCTGCGCGAACTCAAATTTCCATCTCCGGTCAGAATATCGGCAATCTTCTTTCGAACGCCGGGGTGACCTGGGGTTCGTTTATGGGCGGATTTTCAAATTGCGCCGCGGAAACTACGGGCTTAACCGGTCTTCATAGTTCGCTCGATTACATACCTCACCACGCGTTTTTCCAATACTGGCAGTCGACGTCGAACCCCGGTCATTTGCCGCCCAGCTCGGTTGGTAATATTGGCAAGCAAGATCAAGCCAATCACCAGTACGACCTTTCGGCATTCGCTGCAGCGCTCCAGGCTCACAATCTGCCCGCCGTCAGCTTCATCAAGGCGCCGGCTTACCAGGACGGCCATGCCGGGTACTCCGACCCCCTCGATGAGCAGTTCTTTTTGGTAAATTTCATCAACATGCTGGAAAAATCGGAAGAATGGAACGAAACCGCCGTATTTATCACCTGGGATGATTCCGATGGGTGGTACGATCACCAGATGGGGCCGATTAGTCATCAGTCGAATGTGTCTGACTTATCCAAGCCGTCATCGAGTGATGCCGACCAACTCCTGGGGCCGGGTAATTGCGGCACCGCCAAGCCAATTCCCGGAACAACAAGTATTCAGAATGGACGCTGCGGACTTGGCCCGCGCATCCCGTTCCTCGTGATTTCGCCTTGGACGAAACAAAATTACGTCGACCACAGGGTGATCGATCAGTCCTCCATCATCCACTTCATCGAAGACAACTGGAATCTGGGACGAATTGGCAACGGTTCGACCGACGCCGAATCCGGCATGGTGAACGGCATGTTCGACTTCGACAACGGACCGCGTGCGGGTAAACTTTTCCTCGATCCCGCCACAGGTGCAGTAGTCGGCAGCGGGAATGATGACCCCAGGCGAGACCAGAGGTAATAAGACTTACCCGATAAAATCCGATTACTTTTACATCCGGCCCGCTCAGCAAGTTGAGCGGGCCGTTTTTCGCGTGTCAGGCCCAGTAACTTCGGTCGAGGGTCCGATATTGAATAGCTTCGCTCAGATGGCGCGATGCGATATCTGCAGAGTCATCGAGATCGGCAATGGTGCGCGCGACTTTCAGGATGCGGTCGTGTGCGCGGGCCGAAAGGCCGAGCCTCGTGACCGCTGTCTCCAGCAGCTTCTCGCCATCTGCGGAAATCGCGCAGTGCTTGCGGATCAATTTGGGCGGCATCTGTGCGTTGGCATAGATGCGTTTTTCGGATGCGAATCTTTCGAGCTGACGGGCGCGCGCGCGGATCACGCGATCCCGAACCGCAGCCGAATCTTCGGCAGCAGCCTCTCCGCGCAATTCCTTGTACTTGACCGCCGGGACTTCGATATGAATGTCAATTCGATCGAGCAGAGGGCCGGAAATTTTCGATACGTATCGCTGAATCTGAGGGGGTGTGCAATGGCATTCGCGGGTTGGATCGCCGAAGAAGCCACAGGGACAGGGGTTCATCGCCGCGGCCAGCATGAACCGGGCGGGGAAAGTGACCGAAAGCGCGGCGCGGGAGATCGTTACAGCGCCTTCCTCGAGCGGCTGGCGCAAGACCTCCAGGACATTCCGCTGAAACTCCGGCAACTCGTCCAGGAACAAAACGCCGTTATGCCCCAAGGAGACTTCGCCGGGCCGGGGCACTGCTCCACCGCCGATCAATCCGGCATCGCTGATGGTGTGGTGTGGCGACCGGAAAGGCCGAGTGCCGACCAGGCCGCGCGAATCCTCCAACACTCCCGCTACGCTATGGATTCGCGTCGTCTCGATGGCTTCATCAAGGGACATGGGTGGCAGGATGGTGGGAATTCGTTTGGCCAGCATCGTTTTGCCGGCGCCCGGCGGTCCCAAGAAGATGATGTTGTGGCTGCCGGCGCAAGCCACTTCGAGAGCTCGCTTGGCGCCTTGCTGACCACGGACGTCACGCAGATCCAGTGGATATTGCGCGGCCTCGGCCAACAGTGCGCGCGCATCGAGGTGGACCGGCTTGAAGGATTCAGGTGCGTTAACGAGATCAACGGCTTGCGGAAGGGAACGGATTGCGTAGACCTCGATCCCTTCGACGACGGCGGCTTCGCGGGCATTGGCTTCCGGCACCACGACACTTCGGATGCCCTGTTCCCGGGCACGGATTGCGGCGGAGAGCGTACCTCGCACCGGCCGCACGCTGCCGTCGAGCGACAGTTCGCCGAGGAAGAGTTGACCATTCAGAGGCTTGCCGAAAAACGTGCCCTGGCATCCCAAAATGCCGAGCGCCATTGGCAGATCAAACCCGGAACCTTCCTTGCGAATATCGGCGGGCGCGAGATTGATCGTGACGCTCTGTGGGTTGGGGAATTCAAAGCCGCAGTTTTTCAGCGCTGACTTAATTCTTTCGCGGCTCTCTTTTACAGCGACGTCCGGAAGGCCCACCACATTGAAATCACCCATGCGACCCGAGCCTACGTCCACTTCGACCTCGACGACGTAGGCATCGATCCCGAATACGGCCGCACTAAGCGCCTTGAAGAGCATGGAAGAAAAGAGGCTGGCTCCAGCGGAAGGTTAAACCAAGTGTTATCACCGCGCCAGAGGTGGTTTGGGGTTCAGCAGCTGCCAACCCGTCAAGGCGATGTCTGAATCCGGCTGAAGATTCCCTGCATGGATTACTTTTCGTCCAAACAGTTACTTTTGCTTCTTGCGGCGCATTCCCGGGCGGAACGCTTTACACCATCGCGTTCGGTCCGCATAGTTGGAAGGACGAAATTCCGTTGCAGCGCTTCGCTGCATATCAATTCTCAGGTTGAAAGAGGTCCGCCCATGATGATTGCGCTGATTGCCGTCGCCGTGCTCGCGCTCCTTATCGTCTTTCTATATAACGGGCTCATCCGGCTGAGAGTGCAATGCGATAATGCCTGGGCAGACATCGATGTGCAGCTCAAGCGGCGGTACGACCTCATTCCGAACCTGGTTGAAACCGTGAAGGGATATGCCGCCCACGAGCGCGGCACCTTTGAGGCCGTCGTGGCCGCGCGCAGTCAAGCTATGTCCGCACAAGGACCCGCGGCGAAGGGACAAGCGGAAGGCATGTTGACCGGTGCCTTGCGCCAGTTATTCGCATTATCGGAGGCCTACCCTCAGCTTCGCGCTGCGGAAAACTTCGCCCAGCTTCAGGCCACGCTCAGCCAAATCGAAGATAACCTCCAGAATGCACGTCGTTATTACAATGCCGCGGTGCGCGACTTCAATACGCGCGTCGAGCAATTTCCTTCGAATATGGTCGCCGGAATGGGAAACTTCAGGCCCCGGGAATTCTTTGAAATTTCCGCTCCGGCCGAACGAGAAGTTCCTCGCGTGAACTTCAGCACGACGCCGGCCGCCTGACTGTGATCGCGGGTCGAGGGATGCTGAGGCGCCATTCTCAAGCAACGCAGTCGGCGGCCCACTGTTGCTGGCGGATGGCCGCTTGCGTCGCGCTGATATCACTTGTGGTGTTGTCCGCTTCGGCTCGCACCTTGCACGTGCGCGATTTTCACGCGGAACTCGATGTGCTTCCCGATTCTTCTCTCGATGTCACCGAAACTATCGAGGTCCAATTCGAAGGCGCCTGGCAGGGACTCTACCGCACCATTCCCGTCGAATACGCCGGTCCCGGCGGATTCAACTATTCGCTTTTTGTGACGGACATTGATGCGCGCGATTCCGATGGAACACCCCTGCGCGTCGAGCGGCAGCGGCGCGCGGGAAATTTTCAGGTGAAGATCTATGTGCCCGCCGCGCAGGATAGTGCGCGCAATATCTCGCTTCATTACCGGGTACGAAATGGTCTGCGATTCTTGGACGACCATGATGAGCTCTACTGGAACGTGACCGGCAACAGTTGGGATGTACCAATCGACTCGGCCAGCGCTCACGTAATCCTCCCCGCCGGAGCGACGGGCGTGCGAGCCGCGAACTACACGGGCTTTTTCGGTTCGCGAGCTCAAGATTCCCGTGTCGATGTCCTTGGCAGCAACGTGGATGTGCAAAGTCAAAGGCCGCTGGCGTTTCACGAAGGGCTGACGATCATTGCGGGGTGGGACAAGGGCTTCGTGCGCGAGCCCCAGGGTTCGGAGAAAGCGGCGGAGTTCCTGCAGAGCAATTGGCCGCTTTTCGCGCCTGTTGGAGCGCTCCTGGCTATGTTTTGGCTATGGTCCACCCGGGGACGCGACCCGCGGGTGGGTGCGATAGCGGTTCGGTATGAACCTCCCGGCGAACTCTCCCCAGGTGAAGCCGGGACACTGGTCGATATTCAGGCCGGGCTTCGCGACATCACCGCCACGCTAGTCGATCTCGCCGTGCGCGGATTCATAACCATTGAAGAAAAGGAAAGCTCGCACTTGATGGGCCTGTACTCGAACAAAGAGTACGTTTTTCACTTAAACAAAAAACCGCCAGAATGGAACAGCCTGAAGCCTCACGAACTGCTCTTGCTGTCTGGAATATTTCAGCCACTTCCGATGGGTGGTCTTGGCGTGCGTGACGAAGTGGCGCTCTCTGAATTGCAAAACCACTTCTATAAGAATCTGCCCGGAATTCGCAGGGCTATTTTTGAGGCGCTGGTATCGCGCGGATATTTCGCGCATAGACCAGACATTGTCCGCCAGGCGTATCTTTTGGCTGCGGGTGTAGTGGGACTGTTGCTCCACCTCGCGGGACAATACGTGGCGCAGCACACAGGCATGCAGGCGCAGCCGTTCGCGCTGGCTGCGATCCTCACAGGCATAATCATTGCCGGATTTGGGTGGTTTATGTCGGCGCGAACTCCCGATGGCATGCGCGCCCTACACGATACGCTCGGATTCGAAAATTTCCTGAGCCATGTCGAAGCAGAACACATCGAACGTACGGATGAATCCCCGGACAAGTTCGAGAGATACCTTCCGTTTGCGATGGCCCTGGGCGTAGAGAAAAAATGGGTGGGCGCTTTTAGCGGACTGTTGAAACAACCAAGCTGGTATCAAACCAGCAACGCTGCGGCTTTTCACCCTACAGCTTTTATTTACAGCCTCGATCAAATGGCCGCCCGAACGGGGCAAATCATGGCTTCCGCGCCGAGAAGCGCCGGCAATTCGTCGACGTCAGGGTTTGGACACCTCGGTGCTGTGGGCGGCGGTTTTGGCGGGGGCGGCGGAGGAGGCTTCTGATTGGAAACAGACATGGTCCACTCCGATGTATGCGATACGATATATCGTGAGATGATATAATCTCCGCATCGCACGGGGTGAACATCATATTGAATGGTGAACATATTGGCAGGCATCACGACTAGCGAAGTGCTATCTCCGCAATCGTTTTTCCGGCAACTGTCTTGAATGAACCCCCAATATAAGCGCACGGCCAGAATCCTCGAGCATCCTCTCGTAAAGAAATATACGGCTCTCGTTCACGAGGATCTTTCAGAGACGTATTCGCGCGACCTGCACAAATGGTTAGTCATTGCTCCCCTGATTGGCGTAATCAGCGGGCTCATTATCACTCTTATCGCTGAAATCATTCTTCAGTGGATGTGGCCGCCTATATTGGCCTATTTCCTGGCCCATCCGGTGGCGATTATTCCTGGCTTGGCGCTCGGATTCCTCATTGCCGGCCTAGTCATGCAGTACGCCACTCCCAATCCGAACGAGCACTCCACGGAAGAAATTATCCGCTCGTATCACGAGCACCAGGGCGACATCCAAATGCGGCCCTTCGTTCCCAAATTACTGGCTGCCATTGCAACAGTGGGCTTTGGGGGTAGCGCCGCACTTGAAGGGCCCAGCATCTACGGTGGCGGAGCAATTGGGTCATGGCTTTGGACTAAGCTGAGGCGCTTTCGCATTACCCCGCGCGACCGCCGCATCATGCTGATCTGTGGCGCGGCCGCCGGAATGGCGGCTGTTTTCCGAGCGCCGCTCACCGGGCTCGTATTTGCTTTGGAGATGCCTTACAAAGACGATCTTGCTCATGAAGCGCTGCTACCTTCACTGATCGCGTCGGTAACGTCTTACGCAACGCTTGCTTCTGTGTTAGGCACGCAGCCGATCTTCAACTTCGCCGCAGGCACAAGTTTTGAAGGCAAAGATCTGCTGTGGTCTGTACTGCTAGGAGCAATTTGCGGTGCCGTGGCCATGGTATTCGATATCACATTTCGCCGCACAAGAACGTTCGTAGCCGAGTTGGCGATCCCACATTGGATAAAGATGGTCAGCGGAGGCGTATTGACTGGCTTCTGCGGAATGGTATTCCTGGCGATCTTTAGCGGAACTTTGGTGCCGCTCGGCCCCAACTACGAGGCCGTAGGCAACATCCTTCAGGTTCATCACAGCTCGATTGAGCTCGTTACCTTCGGCGTACTCAAGCTGATTGCGACGCTTTGCACGCTCGGCGTGGGCGGCGTGAGCGCAATGTTTGTTCCTCTCTTCCTGACGGGTGGCAGCTTCGGCGTAGCTTTTGCCAATTCAATCGCGCATAGTTCGTCCGTTCAGTTATATGCGGCGGTCGGAATGGCTGCATTCATTGCCGGAGGATACAAGACGCCGCTCACGGCTGCGGTATTCGTTGCGGAAGCCACGGGCGGGCATGCGTACCTGGTGCCTTCGCTTATAGGCGCGGCGGTGGCTTATGCGATTTCGGGGGAAGCATCCGTATCCGGCGACCAACGACTGCATGAAGGCGTCCGGATCGCCGAACTCCGCAAAATCCCGGTGCGCGATGTCATGCAGACCGACGTCATTTTGGCCGAGGCAGATTCGACACTGCGTGCGTTTGCCGAGCGATTGACCGACAGCAAACTGCACGCCGCCTATCCGGTTGCTCAGGATCAGCAGGTAATAGGGGTTGTCGCGATGCGTTCGCTCGGAGCCATTTCGCCCGACGAATGGGACTATCGAAAAGTAGCTGATATCACAGAGCAGCACGTTACGCGCGTGAGCAGCGATTGCGACGTCGCGGAAGCATTGCGGCTGTTGATGCAAGAGCGGTCGCAGCACATGCTTTTGGTGGAATCACGAGACGGACAACTCGAAGGCATCCTCACGAAATCGGATCTGCTCTCGGCGTTAACTCTAAACACCGGAAACGGGCAGAGGCGAGAGTTCAAGCCAAAAGATAATCCAGCCGCCACGATGACCCGCACTTCAGGACGGTAACGGGGTCGCGATCGTCAGTCAGCAACTTGATGATAACTTTTCGCGGCGCGATTGCGACCCCGCCGTGCATTGGACTGCCTCGGCGGCGAGTTAAGTACCGCCTGTAGGGCTCGCGTCAATTCAGGCGCGCTGATCCGCAATTCCGCGAGACGGTGCCGTACAAGCCTGCTGAGCAGCCTTTCTCCGTTCTGCGTAACATACACATACACCTGACGCCGGTCCCGTGTGGACCGTTCGCGGCGGAAAAGCCCTCGTTTTTCCATGCGATCAACAAGTTCGACAGCACTGTGGTGCTGAATCTGCAGCCGCTCGGCGAGGCTGCGGATGGTGGGTTCTTGGTCAGCGGGCAAGCCCCGGAGCGCCAGCAGCCCCATGTATTGTTGGGGCTCCAAGCCCACCGTTCGCGCCGCCCTTTCGCTGTTATTCAGAAAGCGGCGAATCAAAAAGCGGAACTGTGCCAGAGCTCGGTATTCCGCGGTGCCCATGGAGCGTGCCATGGCTGAGGATTATATCGGAGTGCGATTAGGTCGTGAGCAAAAAATGCTCCACAAGTGACCCAGGAGAACAATCCTTAAAAGGACTAAAATGTTTTCTCGGAATCAATGAGAATTGTGACGGGTCCGTCGTTTGCCAGCTCGACAATCATGTGCGCCTGGAAAGTGCCGGTGTGCACAGGAATGCCCAGCGACTTCAAACATTTCACATACTCTTCGTAGATGCCGTTCGCGACAGTTGGCGGCGCGCTCCGTTCGAATCCAGGCCGGCGGCCTCGCCGCAGATCGGCATACAACGTGAATTGGGACACCACGAGTGCGGAACCACCGGTTTGCAGCAAGGAAAGATTCATTTTCCCGCCGGCATCCGCGAAAATTCTCATTTGTGCGGTCTTTTCGGCGAGGTAACGAGCCGCTTTGATTGAATCAGCGTTGGCAATACCCAACAGCACCAGGACTCCCGCTCCGATCTCGCCAACGACATGCCCCTCCACCGTCACGCGAGCCTGCCGAACTCGTTGGATAACGGCTCGCATCGCGCTATGTCTTGGCTTTGGGAATTTCCAGAATTGCCTTGGGCGCGCGCGGCGCCGGTTGGCAGCGGGGACAGAAATAGCTGCTCCGTCCCGCGACAATGGCCCGCCGTATCCGCGCTCCGCAACGAAAACAGCGCTTGCCTTCGCGTCCATAAGCGCGATGTTTTTGCTGGTATTCTCCGGGTTGACCTTCCGCGTCCACAAAATCCGAGATGGAAGAGCCGCGGTCCTCAATCGCCTGTTGCAGCACGCGGCGAATCGCTTTCCAGAGCCGTTGCAGATCTGCGGAACTGAGCCGCGATGCCAACCTCGCGGGGTGAATGCGCGCTCGCCACAAACTCTCATCGGCATAAATGTTGCCAATTCCACGGAAGACAGCTTGATTCAACAGCAGTGCTTTTATGCGCGCTTGGCGGCCTGCCAGCCGCGCTTTGAATTCTTGTAGAAGCAGTTCCAGAGGCTCGCGCCCCAGACGCGCGGCGAAATTGTCGATTTCATCGTGGCCCACCAGCAGTATCTGTCCAAACCGGCGAATATCCGTGTAGCGCAACTCACGGCCGTCTTCGAGTTCGAAAAAAACATGTGTGTGTGGAGGCACAGGATCCTCAGGCCGGCGCACTCCAAGCCATCCGGTCATACCCAAATGTATTACCAAGTCGAGGTGCTTATCGGGGTGCTTGGCCTCAGGCGTGGCGTTCAGTTTCAGCCGGATAAATTTGCCCATGCGGTCGACGGCCTCCATGCGGCGGCCAGGAAGCAGTTCACCGACCGCAACGGGATCTTCAATAAAATCGGTCTTGCCCAACCGAACCGACGTGATCGTGTGGCCGGGCAATACGGTCCGTAGCCCGCGAACGATTGTTTCGACTTCGGGCAATTCAGGCACTTTGCGGCCTCAGCGGAGCGGCGCGACGGCTGTACAGCGACGATGATGACACACCTGTATGCCGCACCATCGCGACAAGCTTAGGGGAGCGGAAGACCCGGGGACGCGACTATGCCGGCCATGCGCAGAATTTCCTGGTACTCATCATCAGACACCGGAGAAATAAGCAGGCGCACATTCTTCAGGAATTTCATTTTCCGCAGCGCCGGATTGGCGCGCAATTCGATCAATGTAACCTGCTTCGGCAGCCGTTCCAGTGCACGCAAATCCGCCACCAAGCTTTTCGCTTCGGGGTCGTGAGGATCGGGATAAGGATCCCGCGTTACCTCCGCCAGCGCGTAGAGTGACCGCTCTGGTGCAGCGTGGTAACAGAGCACACGGTCGCCACGACGTACCTGCTTCAATTGGCGCAGAGCATCGGGGCGCGAGCCAGCCCCTCGCCACATCTCCTTGCCTTTAACGAACAAAGTATCCCAGTGATAATTATGTGGATCGACGCTGAATAACCACTGGTTTCGTTTAGTCTCGGGGCGACTGGCGTGCGCAGGAGAGTTGGTCAAGGTCTGGGCTGTTCTCCGTACGGTCAATGGGGATGCGTATTTGTCGGCCAAAAGGCGTCAGAATAAGGGCAGAACTATACACGCGAGCGCGTCTGCGGGGGAGTAAAAAGTTGAGTTGCGACGTGTATTTCAGCGGATTTCGGCTCCTCGGAGGTAAAGCCTGGCCTAAGGCTGCCTATAAGCTTCTGGTTTTTGTATCACTTGGGGAAACGTTACCGAGGTCTGCCTGATTTGGCTCCGGCAATCTCATTGTCCCTGCTATTTGCAGCGGGTGCTGCCTCGCTCTCGTGAGGCCTGCCTAAGTGTCTGGATCGAGCAGCGAGTAGCTTCTCAACATCAGCCGCAGAGAGAATGCTTTGTTTCCCGAGCAGTTGAGTAACCAGCGAGACGAGAGCAACGTGCTCGACCGTCTCCATGCGAAAGAAGGCGGTAAGCAAGTCCGGTCCATAGGTTACCACTCCATGATTAGCCAGGAGGATAGCTTCATATTGTCGCAGCAGAGGCTCTATGGAATCGCAAACTTCCGTGGTTCCCGGGGTACCGTATGGGGCGAGCGGAATGCAACGCAGAGAAAGGACAGCTTCGCTCAGAATAGGCTTGTCCAAAGCAAGCCCGGCTGCGGCATAGCCGGTGGCAATCGGCGGGTGGGCATGGCAAATAGCAAAAATGTCGGGGCGCACGCGATAGATCGAGAGATGCATGGCCAATTCCGTGGATGGGGAACGCGTGCCGCAGAGGGGCCGTCCCTGCATGTCAGTAACCACCAAATCTTCCGCAGTCATCATTCCCTTGCTAAGACAGGTAGGTGTGGTGAGGATCGCTGATCCGTTCAGGCGTACCGAGATGTTCCCGTCGGTCGCAGGGGCAAAATGCCGCTCATGAAGCCAGCGGCCGGCCGTACAGATTTCGCGGCGGTGCACATCCTCAGTCTTGCTGTTGCCCGGGCTGATAGTTTCGACAAGCATTTTCAGTTACGCATAAATGCCGCGGAGCTTCAGAACAAACGCGACTCGATCTATAGCCAGCATGTAAGCCGCGATGCGGTTATTCACGCCGTGCGTCTCGGAGTAGCGTACCACTTCATCGAAACTGTGCTCCATGACATCTTTCAATAGTTCGTTAACTATGTTCTCACGCCAAAAGAAGCCTTGCCGGTCCTGTACCCACTCAAAATAACTGACCGTCACGCCGCCGGCATTCGCCAAAATATCAGGAATGATAAAAGTCCCTTTGGCATCCAATGCCTCGTCCGCATAAGCCGTGGTTGGGCCGTTAGCGCCTTCGCAAAGGATGCCTGCCTGAATGCGATGTGCATTCTCGCTGGTAATCTGATTCTCGATAGCCGCCGGCACGAGCACGTCGCAGGGTTGGTAGAGCACCTCCTGAGCGGACATCTTTGTTCCGCCGGGTGGAAAGCCTGGTAGCGGCTTGTGCTGGCGCAACACCCAGTCTTCAACTGCAGGAACGTCGAAGCCGTTTTCGTTGTAAAGACCGCCATTGATATCCGCCAGGCCGACAACCTTATACCCCGCTGCATGCATTAGCGAAGCAGCGGCGGAGCCGACGTTGCCGAAGCCTTGCACAATGACGCGAGTGTCGCCGCGCCGCTTGCCTAATTTGGCGATAGCTTTATCGCAGACGAAGAGCAACCCACGTCCGGTGGCAGCATGGCGGCCGTGAGATCCCCCCATCTCCACCGGCTTGCCGGTCACCACTGCCGTTGTGGTGCGGCGCACGTGCATCGAATATGTATCCATGATCCAAGCCATGACCTGTTCATTCGTCCCGAGATCCGGCGCCGGCACATCCCGTTCAGGACCGAACCATTCGCTCAGTTCGGCCGTGTAGCGGCGCGTGATGCGTTCCAATTCGTTGCGGGAAAGTTTTCCGGGATCGCAGATGATCCCGCCCTTTGCCCCACCGAACGGAATATTAACCACGGCGCATTTCCAAGTCATTTCGCTGGCCAGGGCACGCACTTCATCGAGCGTCACGTTTGGCGCGAAGCGAATCCCACCCTTGCAAGGGCCGCGCACAATGGAATGGTGCACGCGATATCCAATGAAAACCTCGAGCCTGCCATTATCCAGGGTGATCGGAATATAGACGGTAATCTCCTTGTTCGGATAGCGCATGAAACGGTAAACGCCATCTTCCAGGCCGAGTTTCTTGGCAGCGACTTCAAACCGCGCCTCGGCCGAGGCGTAAACATTCATTTCATCGTGAGGCGATAGAGTTGGCGTGGACATTCCGACTGCTCCCGGGGCCTTGTGTGCAGCGTAAAGATGCGCTCACAGCCCGCGCAACTCACCACACAAAAGATTTGGCCGCGTCCGGCATCTCGCGCCGATGCACACGCGGCGTGGAAGAATCCGCAGTATACGGAGACGCGTTCAGGGGTGCAAGGTGTGGAATGGTAATTGAAGCTCGGCACGAAAGGCCGGCATCAATCTGCGTTTTGTGCAACAAATTCATTGAGCAGTAGAGAAGCCAAACGGCTAGAGTCGTGACGCACGACCCCATGCACTTCCAGAAGATTGTCGGAAACGCATTGCAGGCCCATTCGCTTCAGTTCGGCGCGATCAACCGATACGGGTTCGGCGCCTTCGGATTTATAACGTCGCAGCACATCGGAAGCAAGAGGCTGATCGTTGATAACAACGCAATCGATGATCTTCCTCCCGGTATGTTGATGAATCGTGCGCACATGGTCCGTCAGGGTAAAGCCGAGTGTCTCGCCCGGTTGCGTCATCAGGTTCGCGATATAGATGCGAATGGCGGTCGACTTCGCAATCGCATCCACTACCCCGGACACAAGTAGATTCGGAATAATGCTGGTGAAGAGCGAACCAGGGCCGAGCAGGATGAGATTGGCCTCGGCGATGGCGTCCAACACTTCAGGCAACGGCTTCACCCTTCGCGGGACGAGCCGCACGCGTCGAATACGTTTGTGCGTAGCTCCAATATGAGTTTCGCCGGCGATTATGGAACCGTTTTCAAGAGCGGCTTCCAGCGTAACGAGTTGGTTCGTGGAGGGGAAGATGCGGCCGCGAATCGCCAAGACTTCGCTGCTGACCCGCACCGCACGGTTGAAATCTCCAGTGATATGGCTGAGCGCCGCCAGGAAAAGGTTTCCAAAACTATGCCCCCGCAGACCGCGGCCGGATTGGAATCGATACTGAAACAGCCGGCTTAGGAGCGCTTCGTCTTCTGACATCGCCACCATGCAGTTGCGGATGTCACCTGGAGGAAGCACGCTGTACTCGCGCCGCAGGCGTCCTGAACTGCCGCCATCGTCAGTGACTGTGACTATGGCGGCGAGGTCGGCGATCGGGTGGTGAGAATTAGGCCGGTGCTGCGGGGCGACATGGCTCTTTAATCCCCGCAGCAGCGTGGAAAGCCCCGTGCCGCCGCCAATAGCGACAATACGAACTGGCTTTGAGCGTTGGAGCGAAGAACGGCTCACATGCCGGCGCCCGTCAGATGCCGGAGCCGTCCCGATCAGGGTAAAGGAGTTCGGTAAATCTGGGGTCTTCCTGCAGGAACGCAAAATCTTCATCGTTGCGCGCGTGGTATCGATTCTCCGGTCGCAGCTGTATGGCGAGCTTGAGATTCTCCATGGCGGATTCAGCTTCCCCTGTAAGGCAATCAAGGGCCGCCATAGCATAGATGACATAATCGGCTTTGGGGGCCAGCTTTCGCGCGCGTACCAGATGCTCTCTGGCCTCATCCCAGCGACCCATGTTCATCATGGCCACGCCCTGCTGATAATGCTCCTCCGGAGTACGCGGGACGACCGCTTCGGAGCGCTGCATGCGTTGATCGATGATGCGCAGGTGAACGCGTGCGCGGTCAGCAAGATCCTTCCCCGGACCGTTAAGCACCTTTTCGAATAGGGGCTTAGCCTTCGCGTATTTTTGTTGATGGAAGTTCTGCACCGCTTCTTCAAATCCCTTCAGTTGCTGCTCGGTGGCAGGGTCCACCACGGCTCGCGGCGATTCCCTCGACAAGTCCTTCTTTTTCAGCATCCGAAGCTGCGTTGGGGCGCTGACCCGCCGGGTCTTGTTGGCTTTTTTTGACTTTCTGGACCGGCGCATTTGCGGCTGTTTTAGCACAGGTCTCCAAACGGCGTCAATCCGGCGGCAAACTGGCTCGACAATCCGGAGCAGAGTGGATCCAAAGCTGTTGTACCCGCGCTACTTAGGACAAACGACAACTTTTGTCGTCCATGCACGGCGCGCCCCGTTGTTGCCAATTGGCCACATCGACGCGCCGGCAAGCTTTGGCTCTCTCACTCGCTATGTTATAAATACACTCCCGGCGCTTCCGGGGCACTGTGCCTTTCATCAATTTTCCTGCACGCGAAATCAACTGCAAGCTCGTCTATTACGGTCCCGGTTTAGGTGGCAAGACCGCGAACTTACAGTGGATATACGACAATACCGGGGCCGGTCTGAAAGGCAAGATGATCTCGCTGGCCACAGAGACGGACCGAACGCTTTTCTTCGATTTTCTTCCCCTCGATCTTGGAACTGTTCGAGGTTTTAAGACGCGCCTTCACTTATACACAGTTCCTGGACAAGTATTCTATGAAGCCAGCCGCAAGCTGATTTTGAAAGGCGCTGACGGCGTCGTCTTTGTTGCGGACTCACAGGAAGAACGGCTGGATGCGAATCTCGAAACCTTGGAAAATCTCAAAGAGCATCTCAAGGAACACAAACTTGAGTTCAACACGATACCGTACGTTTTGCAGCTCAATAAGCGGGATCTTCCTAAGGTGATGCCCATGGACGCACTTTGCAAGCACCTGCGGTTGAAAAGTGAGCCGGTGGTAGAGGCGGTCGCAGTGGAAGGCAAAGGCGTCTTCGAGACCTTGCGTGAGGTTGCAAAGCTGGTTTTGGCCGAACTGAAAAAGGGCAGCTGAGCCAGCTTACATCTCTCCAGGTGTGTCGAATTCCGATGTCGATTCTGAAGAAAGCGCATGAAGGCATTGCGATTGCATAGCTGGGCCGTAACCCCTGCCGAAGCGCGAACCATTCAAATTGATCTTCGTGAGCGCATGGAATGCGAAGACCGCCTGGGCGAGATCAGACACGTGGCCGGGGCAGACATTGCATTCGAACTCCGCGGCCGCGGGTGCTGGCGGACCGGCGAAGGCCGGGCGGTCGCGGGCGTGGTCGTCTACCGCTTTCCCGAGATGGTCGAAGTGGAGCGCGTGAGCTCATGCGAACCTCTGACATTTCCTTACGTTCCGGGTTTGCTGAGCTTCCGGGAAACTCCGGCGCTGATAGCCGCCTTCGAATCGCTGCGCATTTCGCCGGACCTGATCTTTTGTGACGGTCACGGCTATGCACATCCCCGGCGTTTCGGATTGGCGTGTCATCTGGGAGTGGTGCTGGAAGTGCCGTCGATCGGCGTTGCAAAGTCGATTCTGATTGGCAAATGCAAGGAGCCGGCGCGCCGAGCAGGCAGTGTATCTGCGTTAATAGACTCCGCGAGCGCAGAACAAATCGGCGCCGCCCTCCGCACAGCCACGGACATCAGGCCTGTATATGTTTCGGCCGGACATCGTATTTCCCTCCGAACCGCGATTGAATTCACGCTTGCTGCCTCCGACGGTTTTCGCATTCCCCGGCCTACACGAGATGCGGATCACTTCGTGAATGAAATCCGGCGAAAACCGAAGGCGATATCGGCAAGTGCGTCGGTTCAAAGATAAGAACCGACAAAAAAGAAGGCCTTAGCCGTAGCAAGTTCGGCGGTTCGTGTTGACCAGAAACAAAAAGGGAGGTGAAAACTGAGAGTTTCCACCTCCCGGGGTGGGTGGGGTGTTGCTGAGTAAACTTTGCGAACCGAAAGCCCGAATCGGGCCTGAATTTCAGTTTCTACGGTTCGTCGATTGAGGGCCGAAGACCTGCTTAGCCCCTAAACGTGGTGCGGAAATATCACTGCAACAGATTCGTGTCAAGTACTTTTTATTTTGTACTCGCGCCGACCCGGCTTCGTCAGGGCTGCGCAAACGGCGAAGCCACGCGTTGCGCCAGGACGTGCCGCGCATTGTCGTAGAGAGCGCGCGCCTGCGGGAGAGTATCGATCGCCTTTTGAACCTGCGGGTCGTTTTCGAGCGCGACCTCATCGCCTGTCGGCAGGCCAAACATGGAAATGAAGACTTCTTTTTTGATCTGTTGCTTAATCCAATCCAGATTATTCGTGATGTCCGCGTCGGTGTAATGAATGTCTTCCTTGTCGAGATAGCGCCGGAAATCCGCGACGACTGCGTCGCTTACTTCAAAGTTTTTTGTAACCTGCGGCTTGGTGCCTAGAAAATAAGTAGTGAAACCTCCAACGCTGCCCTCAAAAGGGAAGAAAACGTCGTGACGCAACAAAGACTCCTGGAAATCATTCGCCTTGGGCGGGGCGACAGATACGTCAGGAGTGATGCCACCGCCGCCATAAACCTGACGGCCGCTGTCGGTCAGCTTGACCTCGGTCGGCTGAGGATTTTTATGATTATAAAGATAGTCATAGAGCGAGACGTCTTTGTAGTCGCGTTGAATAAGGCGGCCGCTGGGCGTGTAGTAACGCGCCGTCGTGAGCGCCAGTCCTGTGTTTTCGCTGAGCGGGGTCACCGATTGCACGAGCCCCTTGCCGAATGTTTGCTCCCCTACGACGAGGCCCCGATCATGATCCTGAATGGCGCCCGATAGAATTTCTGAAGCCGATGCGGAGCCGCCATTCACAAGCACGACGAGGGGCACTTGTACTCCGCGGTTCCCGTGCACGGCATAGTAGCGCCTTTCCTGCGATGCCCGGCCATGGTGCGAGACAATCAATTGGTTTTTGTCCAGGAACATATCGGCGATGGCGACGGCTTTGTCCAGCAGGCCTCCGGGATTGCCGCGCAGGTCAAGAACCAAGCCATCCAACTTGGCGACGTCCAGTTCCTTCAGCGCCGCGGCAACATCGGTATCCGCGTCTTCGCTTTCGAAACCGGTCAAGCGAATGTAGCCGATGCCCGGACGCGGCATGAACGCGACATCCACCGCGTGGCGTGGAATCTCATCTCTGGTCAGGGCAAAACTCAGCGGAGCAGATTCGCCTTCGCGAATCATGCCGACATGCACGGTGGTCCCCTTTGGTCCCTTCAACTGGTCGGCGACTTCGGAGGTGCTCAAGCCTTCCGCGGACTTCCCCTCTATGGTGCTGATGATGTCACCCGGACGAATGCCCGCCTTCGACGCCGGGGACCCAACCATGGGAGCGAGCACTACCGTGTGATTTTGACGCACCCCGATGGTCATTCCGACGCCGTAATATTTGCCCCGCTGACCTTCGCGAATGAGTGCGTATTGCCGCGGATCGAAAAACGTCGAATGCGGATCAAGCACACGAAGCATTCCGGGGATCGCGCCTTCGTAGAGAGCGCGGTCGGTGTCGACGGGAATAGCGTAGTCCTGTTGGACAATCGAGAGCACATTCGTGAGATTCCTGATGTGCTCCTGCAACTGCGAGGTGTCACCCGGGTTCGCGCGCAAGGCCGGGCCGTTGTACAGAGCCAGGACGGCGGTAGTGAAGACGGCTGCGACAATCAGGAGGGCGCGATTTCGGTTGGATGTCATCGTGTTCTCACCTTCAGCACGCATAGCACAATCGGACGGCATCGAAGGACCGCGGATGCAAAAACTAGGCGAATGCCGTGGCTTCCAGCGTAACACGACGATTCATCTAAGTTCCAGTGCGGAGTTAACGATGCGGGACAGTCGCTGCCGTACAAAAGGGCCGCCCGGATGCTACGCAGAAACCTTTTTCGTCAACGTAGAGTCCCAGGCTAGGCGGGGAAGATCAGCAGGAGGAGCATGAGCACGGCGCTTAGCGCTCCCAGGCTGATGGCGCCGAGAATTCGCCCGCGACCAAGCAATGAGTCGCGGGTTTGCGCATTGATGCACAGAAGCGCGGCAGCGGCCGCAACCAGACCCCAGGGGAGGGCCCATGAAAGCCCAGACACTGACGCCAGCGGTGGGAATCGCGGAAACTTGGCTGCGGTCACAAGCACGGCTGCGGGAGGACGCAGCCAACTCGGTACGAGCGGCGCTAAACCCGTGGCGATCGCCAGAATCAGCAAAACGCGCACGAGCCACCCTTTCAATTTTTCGCTCATCACGGCGGCGGTCTCATGTCTCAAAAAATAATCCCAGACCAACAGGGCGAGGGCTAACGGTATCCAGCCCCACAGGGCAGCTTTCAAGTCCGTCCACATCCAGACGCGCAGTGCAAAGGCTTTGTGCGCAAGCGCCGAGTCATGCGAATGCGCTGCTAACAGACGGGGCAGCAACAGCACACCTACAGCCGCATTTCCCGCAGCCGCAATGCCGAGCGTGATCAGGCTCATGAACTGGAACCAATGGCGGCTCGAGGTGATGCCGCAGCGCGTACAAACCGACTGCACCGGAAGGAATTGCAGTCCGCAGTTTTCGCAAAACAAGTGTGCCTCGCTGACAGAAAATCGGGTCACCCTGGATCACTTAAGCGTACTTATTGAGCCGGTGAGCGGCTACTGTACGTTGGAACAGGCCTGCCGAATAGGCCAACTACAACGATTTTGAGATGGTGGAGGCGGCGGGAGTCGAAGCAATATCCCATTTCACAAGTCCCGTTGAATCTGTTGCCCTTACCCCTCTAACTCACCAGAAAAGCGTTGCGGAATGGCGTTTTGCCGCCAAGTTGCGGCTCTTTTTTAATACCTCGCGTGTTTTCTCAGAATTCGCCACTGAGCGCGTTTTTTGATTTTCAGGCAGTCTGCGCATTCGCCAAACTTGTCTCCCGCGCGGAACTCAACTATTTCGTTGGCAAGTCCGTCGAATTGAAAGCAACGGAGGCACCTGTACCTTCCGGTTGCCGGTACAAGCTCGCCGGGAGCGTAGCCCCAAGGTCGCGTCAGCGTTTGGGAAAGTTTATCCGTTAGCGCGTGCTGCGCGGCAATCGAGAGAGAGGCGATTCTGTCCTTTTCATGGACAACTTGTTTTCTAATAACAAAGCATTTTCCCAAGTCCAGGTAACCCGCGTCGAAATACTCAAGAGGGTGTTTGGGCATCCCAAACAAATTTGCATATTTGTCTGCAAATAGATTACCCGCGTCGATTGTCGTTCCCTCCAAGGAGAATAAAGGACAAATCAGCCATAGTTCGTGATCGAGGAGGTCGCACGTCTGCGTAAGGACAATGCCAGGACTTCTCTCGGCGGAAACAGCGACGTACTCTGGAGCGTCGTCGAATGCGGCCAAAAATTGCTCGGACGACGCCTGTAACTGACCCGGTTTGGGCGTCCAGGGTCTGCCGTCAAGCTCTCGAAGAATCGTCAGATGGGGAGTGGCCGGGGGATGAACCAGTGGCAAGTTCGGAAAAATGTCGCCTTGCTGAGGAAATACAGGGGAAGACAGGTCGTAAAACCCCTCTTCCCCGGCCAATTTCGGTTATCTCGGATTCTTGAAACGAAGCAGCCTGCCGGGCGCGCCGTTGTACCGCTCGCCGGCGTTTGTACCGACTACCGGTTTCATCGAATCGTCTTCGTGGAGGACTGGGGCCTGAAGCGTTACGCGATGCTCGTGCCTTACGCCCTGGAAGGCATCAGTGAGACTTGCAGTATTTGCAATTTGCCCGTCTGGCGACACAACGAGCTCAGGATTTGCGGGACGTAGTGTTTGGCGCGCGATTTCCAGATTACCGAGAACTCGCGCGTGAGCTGCCGACATTTTGATCCTCCGCCTTACGAGCCTGGTCCGTCTCGATGGCTTGTAAAAGAGTAACCAAATGATCCTTCAATTGCAGGACGGACGCGGCAGGCATCACCACTTTTGAAACAGTCTTGCCGCTGATAGGACCCGTGGGTACCGCGTTCTCTTTGAACATCGAAGCAATTTGGTTGATGTCCAAAAATATGAATTCAAATTGAACATCTGTACCCGCCCGCGAAATCGCAAGAAAGTTGCTGAACAGCGGGGGCACGGCCGAGAGCGGATCTTCGCCCTGGACCTGGATTTTTAGCAAAGTTGGGTTAGAAGTCGACACGGGCAACTCGCTCGCTCACTCCGCATTCTGCGCGCCAAAGAGAAGACTCATTTATTCAGAGACACTTATGACCTTCCTTAGTTGTCCGACTGTCAAAAAGGGTGAACCCATTTACCAAAATGAGAAATACCACCGAACCCCGACGCCCGCCATGAACCTTGCCGTAAGAGGCTATATCCATAGATGCACCAGATGTCAACCAGATTTCACCAATTACGCCCTTTGACCGACTCGGGCCCTCCCCGGGTATCCCGGGCTCAGCACAACGACCCCACGCGCTCTCACCTCACGACCGCTTGATCCGCCAAAGGCCCATAGGGATTCGGGGCCATTCGGCACGCTTTCCCCAGCGTGCAACCGCACGGGCGACAGCGGCCGTAGCTTTTCGCCATACCTCAAATGTAGCAGATGCAATGCGGACTCGCCGGGGTACGGGGGGACGGGTGGGTGGGGTCGCAGTCGTGTACCCCTCTATTTTACCAGCAGGGTCAACGCTCCGCGCTCAGCAAAGCGTTAGGTAATGGTAGAGGGGGGAGTCGCAGACGGTTTATGTTTGCCCTGAGCGCAGTCGAAGGGAACCCCCAATCAGAGCTGCCTTTTTCGCGTGACTCCAACGCTTGAGTTGGTTCTCGCGTTTTCGCGCCGCAGAGAGCGAGTCGTGCGCCTCGGTCCAGATAACTTCCACCGGCAGCCTTTGGGCCGTCCAAGTGGCTTCTCTGCCTTGATTGTGTTCGATACAGCTTCGTTGGGGGTTTTCGGACACGCCCACATAATAAGAGCCATCGGCGCAGCGTAGGATATAGCAATAATGCACGACGACTGTGTCCCTCGACCTTGCTCGGGACAAAATTTTCAAAGGCAAAAATTTTGGAGGCGGGGGGAGTCGAACCCCCGTCCGAAAAGCGTTCCGGCCCGAAGACTACATGCTTATCGCATTCGATTTGTTTCGCCAGCTACGCTAGGAACGCGCAAGACGCGCCGCCGACTAGTCCGATTGATCTCGCCGGAAAACCACGGACCGAGGTCCGCCGGCCAGCCTACTGTGTGACGCCTCGATCCGAGCCCGCAGGCGAAGCTCGGGGAGACGGGCTACGCTAGGTTTTTCTAGGCAGCCAGAGCCAACTCGTTGTTGGCAGTTCTGTTTTTCCACCCGATTGCGGGCAGGTGGCGCCCGGCATGCCTTCGAGTCGCCACAGCTTCCGTCGAAACCGTGTCGCCCCCGTTGGGTTATCTAATTATAGCACCCGCACCCGAGGCTTCCCGCAAGCCGGGAATCGGCTGGGCCGGACAGGAACCGCTTGTTTGTGACCACCATAGGGTAACGCCTACCTCGATACGCGGGTGTGCTGTCGTTGTTGACAATGTTTTTGGGCGCTCCTGATAATCCACTTATGCAGACTTGCCGCCGAGTATATCCGTGACAGCGGGAGGAACACGCGACATGGATAGGGCAGTCTCCCGGACCTTGCGCGAAACGCTGAACGCGCTGCAGCGCACGGCCGAGGAACTCAACCACGCGCTCAATGACCTGGTCGCAGCCTGCGGCAGTACGCGGCCCACGAATGCCTTGCCGCCTATTTTGAGGGCGCAGACCGCCGCCGCATCGCTCGCCGCATCGCTGGAGGTATTGTCGCGATTCGTTGCGGTTTCGAGCCAATCGAGCGGCATGGCTATCGCAGCCGAAGATACCGAGCCGGCGGCTGTCCCGCCTGTGGCCGCCCGGCAGGCAGCGGAGGAGAACGCCGCGAGCCACGTGGAAGGGGCATGGACACCCCAACCACCCCCTGCGCAACCTCTAAGCTCAGGTTCAGAAGCATCCTCAGCTGAGGAAACTCTGGATGAAGATTTCACTACCGCCGATGTCAGTCCGCGGATAGACTCCCCAACGGCGCAAACGCTCGGGCTGAATCGTGCATCTGAATTGGCGGGCCGGCAACCGGCAAATCCGATTGAGGAATTGCCGGCCGCAGCATCCTTTGACATCGCGGCGCTGCAACCGGAAGAGCAGGATTTGCACCGGCGGGCCAATCGTGTCGCCAAAGTTTCCATGCAGGATATTAAGATGCTCCGCCCCGAGGATGTGCGGCTGGGGCGCGAGCATAAAGACATTTGCGTCCGTTTGCGAGATGATATCGAGAAAGCTCATAAGGAATATGACCGGCGTTTTCAGTCGATCCTGGACCATCCTGTCGATTATTTTTATGACTGGATGGTCGAAATCCTCGGCGAGGGAGATCCCTCGACGCTCGGGGAATATCCCTACCCGTCCCCCGCTGTGCGGCGCTAGTCCTCTCGTCGGCAATAAACGAGGCAGAGAAAAGTCTATGTTGGTTATGTCTGGGGCTGTGCCACGGTTCGGGTTTGGCTTTTCCAGCAGCTTCGCCGCAGTGATCCTGTTACTCGGTTTTTGTAGTGCAAATGTGCACGCGGCCAGCCCACAGGCACGGCAAACAAAGTCACAGCCGTCACCAAAGTCGCATGTCGCGCACAAAAAAGCCGCTGCCGTTCCGCCAAAGCCGCCCGTCGCGAGCTCCGCTGCAGATCAGCAACTCGAGCGGCTTGCCCGCGATCTGCACGACCATCCGATGGCATTGGCTTACGACCGGCTGGCTCAATTTGCAACCCGCGAAAAAGGAACTGCCGTTGGCGCTCGGGCCGCGCTGGCATTGGGCTATTACGATTACACACGGGCGCATTTCATGGAGGCGAGGAGCTGGCTGGAAAAAGCTTCCGCGGATCCGCTGCTCGCGGACTATGCCCTGTTCTGGGAAGCGCAGAACGATCGCGCCTCTGGCGCAGTAGACATTGCACTCGCCGAGCTAAAGCGATACCGCGAACTTTACCCTGACACAGCAATGAGCGATTCGGCTGTGCAGGCTCTGGCCCAAGCAGCGATCGCGGCCGGCCAGCCGGGTGAGGCCGTTGCGGCACTGCAGCAATACACGAAAACAAGCTCTAAGCCGGCACTTCTGTTGTTGCGCGCGCAAGCCGGAGAAAAAGCGGCGATGGCGAAGGGTGAAAAGCCGGTTACCGCGGCCAGTGATTACCTTGATCTAATCTATCGCTTTCCGCTAAACGACGAGGCCAAAGTCGCGGCGGACCGCATCCCATACCTCCAGGCCATCCTCGGGGAACAGTTTCCCGGCACTCCCATTGAGACGGAAGTCAGCCGTGCCGAAGCCCTCTACGACGCGCGCCGCTGGAAGGACGTGCGCAAAGTCTACGAAGATCTCCTGCCGAAACTCTCAGGAATGGCACGCGAACGCGCTTCACTGCGCCTGGCCCAAGTGCAAATTCAGCTAGGCGGAAATGCGGACGCTCTTGGATCGCTCCAGCTTACCGACCCGGAACTCGATGCCGAGCGGATCTATTCGCTTTCGCAGGTGCAGCGCTCCGCAAAGCTGGAAGCGGAGATGTTTGCCGCGATTGAGAAAGTCGTCTCCACATACCCGCAAAGCCCGTGGGCGGAAGAAGCGCTCCAGGCTGCCGGCAACTATTACTGGCTCAACCTGGATCGCACCCATGCGGCCGAATACTACCAGCGCATTGTCACGAATTTCCCGAACGGCAGGTACGCTTCACTCGCACAATGGCGAATTGCCTGGACGTCTTATATGTTGCGGCAGCCCGAAGCCGCCAGCCTTTTCGAAGCTTATCTCGCGAAATATCCGACCACGCCGCAGGTCGTAAACGCTCTATATTGGCTGGGCCGAAGCGCTGAGCATGCCGGCAACATCGCGCATGCGCGAAGCTTCTATATTGCAGCGGTGGAAAGATTCCCGCAGACCTACTTTGGTGAAAAAGCGGCGGAGCGGCTGCATGAGATAGGAACGAAACCCACCAATCCCGCTGAGATTTTGTCCGTTATTCCGCCGGCGCCGCCATTGCCCGCCATGGATGGCCCGCTGCCTGCGGCCGCAACGCAAAGATGGACACGCGCGCGTGCACTGGAGAGCATTGCCTTCGATGGTTCGGCCGAATTGGAATTGCGTTCCGCATATGCGGATACACATGCCGCAGGCCTGTTGATCGCCATCGCCAAAGCCGCGGAACAAGCCGGACACTATGGCTCCGGCATCGTCACCACGCGGCAACTGGTCACTCAGTTCGACTCGCGGCGCTTCGATCAAATTCCCGACCAGGCTCTGCATACGGCCTACCCGCTGCCGTACCGAAATCTGATTGAGCGTGAATCCGAACGTTATCACCTCGACCCCATGCTGGTCGCCGGTCTCATCCGGCAGGAATCCGCGTTTGCTACCGACGCCGTTTCGTACGCCAACGCCGTCGGCCTGATGCAGCTTTGGCCGCCAACAGCAACAAAGCTGGCGAAGACGCTCCGATATCGATACGCGAGAGGCCGACTGTTCGATCCGGAGTACAATGTGAAGTTGGGGACTTTGTACCTGTCGGATTTGCTGAAGATGTTCGGTACTCCCGAAGCCGCTTTGGCCGCTTATAATGCGGGCGAGACGCACGTTGCGGAGTGGAGCGCCGGCCAGAACTACCAGGAGACGGCGGAATTTGTGGAGTCGATCCCCTTTACTCAGACCCGTGAGTACGTTCAGATCGTGGCGCGGAACGCCGAGCTTTACCGCCAGATTTATCGTCGCGGATCGACGACGCTCGCCAAAGCTTCGACCGCGGACAACGCTGATGCGACCGCCGCGACTCCGCTACCCGCTGGTGTTCATCCTTAAATTCCCTCTCGGTTCCAAAGACAAATATGACCAGTCCTGCTGAAGCCAGACCGACTCCTGACCAGATCGCCAAGACAGCACGTTTGATGCTTTCGAAAAAGGCCGAATATTTCACCGAATCGGTAATTCGGGAAATGACGCGCCTGGCATTGCACTACAACGCGGTCAACCTCGCACAGGGATTCCCCGACTTTCCGGCGCCCGCGGAAGTCAAGGAAGCGGCTCGCGCCGCGATTGCCGCCGATGACAATCAATACGCGATTACCTGGGGCGCGAAGCCCCTGCGCGATGCCATCGTTGAAAAATTCGCACGGACGCAGGGCGTGACCGTCGACCCGGAGCGCGAGATTACTGTTTGTTGCGGGTCAACGGAAGCTATGATCTCGTCTCTCATGGCCATCATCAATCCCGGCGATGAGGTCGTGATCTTCGAGCCGTTCTACGAAAATTACGGACCGGATGCGATTCTTTCAGGCGCCAGTCCGCGTTTCGTCCGGCTGCATCCGCCGAATTGGGAATTCGATCGCGATGAACTCGCCCAGGCCTTTGGTCCGCGCACGAAAGCGATCATCGTAAATACGCCGAACAATCCCACGGGCAAGGTATTCACCCGCGAAGAATTGGAATTCATCCGCAACTTATGCCTGCGATGGAACACGTTTGCCGTGACGGATGAGATCTACGAACACATCATCTACGATGGCGCGCGCCACATTTCCATCGCCTCGCTCGAAGGCATGCGCGAGCATTCCATCACCATTAACGGCCTTTCGAAAACGTACGGGGTCACCGGATGGCGCGTGGGCTGGGCGATCGCTCCGCCAGGCCCGACCGAGGCTATTCGCAAGGTACATGATTTTCTTACCGTGGGCGCCGCTGCTCCGCTGCAAGCCGCAGGTGCATTCGCCCTCAAGCTGCCGGATTCGTATTATCAACGTTTGGCCGAGACATACCGCGTGAAGCGCGATCGCATGCTGCAAATCCTCGAAGATGCCGGTTTCGAGTGCTTCCGCCCGCGCGGAGCGTATTACATTATGACGGATATTACGCGTTTCGGATTTCCGGACGACTTGTCTTTCGCGCGTGATTTAGTGGAGAAAATCGGGATCGCCGTCGTTCCGGGTTCGAGCTTTTATAACGACGAGAAGGATGGAGCGCATCAGGTGCGCTTCACATTTTGTAAAAAAGAAGAAACGCTTGTAGCGGCTGGGGAGCGGCTCTCCCGGTTGCGCGCATCGGCTGCGAAACCGCGCGCCTGAGGCTTGTCCCTCACGCAAGGCCCTGGGGGCAATATGCTAGAATTCGCCTCCGCTAAAACAGAGGAACTAAGGAGCGAGTCAATGGCAATGGAGTTTGACCTGATCCCGTTCGATACCAAGGTCGAAGAGAATGGTGACGGGGAAAAAGTTGACATCAGCGCGAGTTCGACGCGCACTTTTTTCTGCGTGATGCTGATCACCGACCAGATCGAGCAGGAATCGATCGATGTATCCGTTTGGGGCTCGGCCAATGGCGAGAATTGGGGCACTCACCCGATCCTCAAGCTGCCGCAGCGATTCTATAAGGGCGAAACCCGCGCCGTACTCGAACTGGTGTTGGTTCCCGAGGTGAAATTCATCCGCGCGCGTTGGGAATTGAATCGTTGGGGCCGCGTCGCGCCGCTGCCCATGTTTCGCGTCGGTCTGCATCTTCAAGAAGTTCCCGCGATGCCGCAGTTGGTCTCGCCCGCAAGCGTTGCCGCGACAAGTTAAGAACAGGCATAGCAGGTTTGGCAGCCGTACACCCGTGTCACAGAGCCCAAGTCAATCGGCTAAATCAGGCCGATAGATCGAAGGCTTGCAGATAATTCGGAACGGTGACGTTCCAGCGGAATTGACTTTCCACCGCTGATCCAAGCGCCTGAGCTGCGGCCGGCTCGCCGTGAACGAGAAAGAGTTGACGAGGCGCCGCAGGCATTCCCGATAACCATCGCAAGAGTTCGCTGCGGCCGGCGTGCGCGGAAAATTGCCGCAGATTGACGACCTCGGCTCGCACCGGCACTTCTTTTCCAAACATTCGAATCGACTTGGCACCTTCCTCGAGCGCCCGGCCCCGCGTGCCTTCGGCTTGAAAGCCCGCCAGCAGCACGCAATTTTTCGGATCAGGCAGGCGCTGTTCCAAATGGTGCAGCACACGCCCGCCTGTCGCCATACCGCTGGCCGAAATAATGATCGCCGGCGTATGCACATTATTGATCTGCTTGGATTGTTCGCGGCTGCGCATCACGTGCACGGTTCGAACGGCGAACGGATCGGCGCGGAGATCCTCCGGGCCGAGCTTCAGATCTTCATGGTAGCGACGATAGATATCCGTGACCTCGATGGCCATGGGACTATCCATATAGATCGGCAATGGAGGAATTCGCTTTGAGCTTTCCAGCCGCCGGATCTCGTAAATCAGCAGTTGCGTGCGGTCCACGGCGAATGCCGGCACGACGATCACTCCTCCGCGCTGCGCCACGCGATTGATGACTTCCGCAAGCGCCGCATCCGGAGGCGGGATCGCGGGATGTTCGCGATCTCCATAGGTTGATTCGCAGAGAACGTAATCGGCCGGCGGTGGCTTTTCGGGGTCTTTCATCAAAGCCTGGTCGTAACGGCCCAGGTCTCCTGAGAAGAGTATCGTCGTATTCTTGTCCCCTTCCGTGACTAGCAATTCGAGGCTTGAAGAGCCGAGAATGTGTCCGGCGTCATGTGAGCGAACTAGAAACTCGGGACTGATACGGCACTCGCCGAGCCGAGGCAAAGATGCGAATTGCTTGAGGGCGGCAACCACTTCCTCCTGCGAGTAAAGGGGCAGTGGGGGCTTGTGCGAGCTGTAGCCGTGGCGCGCAGCGTGTTCCGCATCTTCTTCCATCAGGTGCGCGGAATCCGGCAGCAGTAATGAGCAAAGCTCTTGCGTAACAGGGTTGGCAAAAATCGGGCCGTGAAAACCGTTTTCGACCAGTCGTGGCAAATAGCCCGTGTGATCGAGGTGCGCATGCGTGAGTACGACAAAATCGATCGTCGCGGGCTCTACGATGAGCCGTTGCCAGTTGCGCTGATTTAGCTCGCGGCTGCCTTGAAACAGGCCGCAATCGACCAGCAGACGCTTGCCATTGGCTTCCACCAGATATTTCGAGCCGGTAACGGTCCCTGCGGCACCAAGAAAAGTGATTCGCGGCATGAGCGGCCTATTGTAATAGGCTTGCGTCGGCGCACAACCTCAATATCGCGCCGTTTGACGTTACCCCTACCGGGTGCTATAAAAATTCATCCTTCCGGTGGGGCCGTGGCGCAGTTGGAAGCGCGCCTCGATGGCATCGAGGAGGTCGAGGGTTCGAATCCCTTCGGCTCCACCAAAATCCTTTAGGAAAAGAAGGTTTTCGAGAAGTGGTCCGCCGAAGCCGATGTGGGTTCTACCTCAGTTCTAACTGGATAGAGTTGTCTTCGCGTCGAAGACCTAGTAAAAACCGGAACCCCTGTCGCATAGCCGGAATCCCTGTCGCATGGCCTTGTCGGAGGAATTAATCGTGCCGTTTAGTCAGCGATTTTCAGTGGAAGACAACCAACGGCTACGTGTTCCGCAACGCGGAGCGTGGGTGAGTATTCGTGATCATTTTGCGCGAGACGGTACCGCTCGAGAGGTTGGCATCGTTTTGCCGGTAGGTTGCGGGAAGTCCGGTCTGATCGCGATAACGCCGCTCGCGGTGCGTTCGCGGCGCACGCTTGTCATCGCTCCGGGCCGGAAGATCCGGGGACAACTCAGTGGCGACCTTCGGGCTAACAGCGCCACAAACTTCTACGAGCGTTTTGGAGTTATTCCCGCTGATGAGGAACTACCGGAAACAGTCATCGTCGAGAGCGGACGCGTCAATCTGGACGACATCCGTCATGCTGACATCGTCGTCGCAAATATTCAACAGATTGCGGGAGAGGAAAATCGCTGGTTTGATTCGCTCAGTGCTGACTTTTTTGATCTGATCCTCGTCGACGAGGCACACCACAATCCTGCGGAAAGCTGGCAGCAGGTGAAGCGCCGCTTTCCCGCAGCACGCATCGTTAACTACAGCGCAACTCCAACGCGCGCCGACGGTCAGCTGATGGAAGGGAACATCATCTATTCCTTTCCAGTTGTTCAGGCAATCGAATTGGGATATGTCAAACGCCTCCGAGCGAAAATGCTTCGTCCAACGGAGTTGCGCTATGTCGATCGCAGCGACGGACAGGAACGAATCATAGGACCCGACGAGGTGAGGGCGCTCGGAGAAACCGACGCCGAGTTCCGGCGCGGGATTGTCATGTCCGAGGAAACTCTAGGATCTATCGTAGATCAGACTATAAACGAGCTGCGAAGGCTCAGGACCGAAACGGGCGAGCAGCGGCTAAAGATCATCGCCTCCGGCTTGAACCTCGACCACTGCATACAAATTGTGGAAGCCTTCCGCGCTCGGGGCCTCCGGGCCGATTACGTGCATTCACGGCAGGGAGGACAAGCTAACGACCGGGTGTTCGCCGCTCTTGAAAATCACGAACTTGACGCCATTGTGCAGTCCCGAATGCTCGGCGAGGGGTTCGATCACCCTCTTCTCGCGGTGGCGATGGTGGGCAGCATCTTCGCCAACCTCGGCCCGTTTGTGCAATTCGTCGGGCGCGTTATGCGCTCGATCAACCAGACGCCGGGACATCCGCTTAATCAAGGCGTCGTGGTGTTTCACGTGGGCGCTAATGTGGCGCGTCGCTGGAACGATTTCAGGAACTTCAGCGAGGCTGATCAGGACTACTTCGACGAATTGCTGCCGGATATCGAGGCGGTAGACTTTACCGGCGACACGGTTGAGCGTACACCGGGAGGGGGAGGAGGCATTCAACCTGTGAAGATACTGGAGGAGCGCGGCGTCAGGGCGACGGATATGCAGCCCATCGGCGATCCGAATGCTGCTGCGCTCTTGCAGCAACTCGCCGATCTCGGCGTTACTCCCGATCAAGCGGCGCAGGAACTACGTCGGCTTCGTACCACGCGTCAGGATCGGCGCGAGGCGAGGCGCGCTTCCCTCAACGACCGGGTTCAGAACGAAGTTGGCGGCGTCCTTGGTCGTCTTGGCATCAACCATCGCGGTCGAACACTTGATCCAGCCCGGCGGACGAACAATTACACTTGGGCCGTGGCGGAGTTGAATCGCCGCGTGAATCAGAGTGTCGGTGGGCAGACCGCGAACCGCCAAAATTTCACCGTCGAACAGCTAGAAGCGGCTCATGCCGCCTTGCCAGATATCGTCGGCAGTCTTGAAGAGGAGATTCGCGATGCCACGTCCTAAATCGGTTCTCGCCAGCATGGAAATAACGATTGCGGGTCGCGCGCATGACTGCCGCTACAACAAAAATCATCGCCTGGAGAAGGGGATGTCGCGCCTCACCATCAAGGACGACGGTGACGAACATCACTACTGCCTGTCCTGCGCGAGAGCGTTTTTGCTTCAAGGGAACGAACGTCTCCGCGTACTGCTCTCCGATGTCGAGCGGTTGCTGGGGTAGCGAGAAGTTCTGGATTGTGACACCAAGAGCATCAAGTGCGGTCTTAAAGGCACTCGAAACTTAGTGCCCTCGACGTATTGCCGCATCTTCCACCTGGTGAACGTTCTCGTCGCTGTTTCCATTGCGACCCACCAGATTGCGCATGAGCGCGACCATCCGAGCACCGGCATGTGTGCAAGATGGGGAACATCATGGTTGCGGCCGGAACGTCTTGATGTGAAGCCTTTCGCATTGACTCGCACGAAGCGCCAGCGTATGTTTTGCCTCAAACCAGCATCCCCACTCGGGAGACAAACATGAGCAAGCACGACGCCACCCGCCGTTCATTTCTGGTACGTGCCGCAATGGGCGCCGGGGCGGTTGCCGGCTCCAGCCTTGTGCCCGACGTTTACGCACAGACACTCGAACAACAGAAAGCCGATACGGCTCCGCCCGGCCAATTGCATCCCACTTCAGTTCAACATGGCGCGTTCTTTAATTATGAAGAGGCGGCGACGATTGCGGCTTTCGCCGAACGGTTGATGCCGGATGCGCCCGGCAAGCCGGGTGCGCGCGAAGCCGGCGTGCTGAACTACATTGACCTTGCGCTCGCGGGGGCTTATGCCGATCTTCAGGATTTCTATCGGCGCGGCATCGCGCAGCTCGATGGCTATTGCCGCGCGGCCTACAAAAAGGCTTTTGCGCAACTCGATTCGGCGCAACAAGACCAGGTTATCGCCGCGCTCGAACAGGGCAAAACTTCCGGATTCAGCTGGCCCACGGCGCAAGAGTTTTTCAACACGGTGCGAACGCACACCATGGAAGGCATGTTTGCCGACCCGCTCTATGGAGGAAACCGCGATTTCGCGGGCTGGCGGCTGGTCGGGTTCCCAGGAGCGCAGGGAAATTTCACCTCGCAAGATTTGCAAAACAGGCAAGTTTTCACGCGCGCGCCGATCACAGGTTTGCAGGAGCAGGCCGAGTTGCAGGCGCAGGCCAAAGGCCCCGAAAGGAAACAATAGCCATGGCCACGCAAAAAACGGATGTGGTGATCGTAGGCGTCGGCGCGGTCGGCGGGATTCTGGCCGCGGAACTGGGCAAAGCGGGAATGAAAGTCATCGGGCTCGAGCGGGGTCCGCGGCTGACCACGCAGGATTTCAGTTCCCTCGACGAGTTGCGCTACTTCCAGCGGCAGGACCTTCGCCCGAATTTCAAACGCCAGCCTGTAACCTGGCGCCGGGATACAAGGAGCGAAGCCAAACCGCTGCCCATCTTGAATTACGGCAACCAGGCCGGCGGCGGCACCGTACATTACGGGTCGCTCTCCTGGCGATTCCACGAAGATGACTTCCGCGCACGCTCACATACGATCGAGCGCTATGGCGCGTCCGCAGTTCCCGCGGATTCGTCGCTTGCCGATTGGCCGTTGACGTACACGGACCTGGAACCTTTTTACGATCGCGCCGAATACGAACTGGGCGTCTCCGGCAAGGCCGGAAATATTCAAGGCCGCAAGACTGATGGCGGCAATCCCTTTGAAGCTCCGCGCCGGCGCGAATACCCTCTGCCGGCATTATTGGCAGATCAGTCCGCTCTAATCTTTGAAGCCGCAGCGCATAAGCTTGGCTACCATCCATTCTCTTCGCCGCGCGCGATTCTTTCGCAGCCGTATCAGAATCGGCCGGGCTGCACCTACTGCGGGTTTTGCCAATCGTTTGGCTGCCACATGGCCGCAAAATCGAGCATTCTGGTGACAAAGCTTCCGGAAGCCGACGCCACCGGCAATTTCACGCTGCTCACCGGCACAATGGCTTACCACATAAACAGCGACAATTCGGGCCGCGTCACCGGCGTTTCGTATTACGGCCCGGACGGCTCCGACAACACCATCGAGGCCGATCTGGTTATTCTCGCAACTTTCATTTACGACAATACCCGCCTGCTTTTGCTTTCCAAGACGCCTAAGTTCCCCAACGGACTGGGGAACTCGAGCGGCCAGATCGGCAAGCACCTGATGGCTCACATTGGCGCGCGCGTATTCGTGGCGTTTGACGACCGCTGCGTGAATGTTTACATGGGCCCAAGCGCGCAGAAGCATAGCCTTGACGACTTCAACGCCGATAATTTTGATCACAGTAAATTGGGATTCATTCGCGGCGCGCAGGTCTCCGTTACTCCCGCCGATCTTGAAGGCGGTCCCATCGGCGCGGCGATGAGCATGAATCCGCCGCCGGGCATTCCGCGCTGGGGCGCAGCCTATCGCGATTTCCTGGCCAAATATTTCACGCGTTACGCCGCTTTCATCGCACAAACGGAAAATTTGCCCTATGCGGACCAGACCATCGACCTCGATCCGCACGTGCGCGATCAGTATGGCCTGCCCGCGCCGCGCCTCACGTACGACTGGCGCAGACCTAACGAGGTGGCGCGAATCGAGTTCCTGCTAAACAAACTGGAGGAGCTTGGCCGGGCATCGGGGGCTCAGCATGTGTGGCGCTCTCCCACAGGCTCCGGCATGCCCGGCGCGCATCATGAAGGTGGCACACGTATGGGCGGCGATCGTAAAACATCCGTCGTGAATCGCTATGGCCAGAGCTGGGACATACCGAACCTGTTTATCATCGGCAGCTCCACTTTCCCGACCATGAGCGGCTTCAACCCCACCCTTACAATCCAGGCGCTGGCGTATATGAGCGCCGATGCGATCGTCAGTCGCTACAAGAAAAATCCCGGCGCACTTGTATGAGCCGTGAGCGCTGTGAAGATCTGTTAACGGTATAATTAACTAAACACATTGGTATTTCTGCCTTCGGGCATCCCTCATTCGACTAACCGAAAATATCCATCTGTGCTGTAGTCTCGAGTGAGGATCCCCGATGCCACGAGTTTTGATCATTGACGACGACGACTCGATCCGCAGGATGGTTCGCTTCAGGCTAAAAGACAGCTACGAAATCCTCGATACCGAATCGCCGCGAGAAGGGCTGATCCTGGCATTAGAGCAGAAGCCGGACGCCATTCTCGTCGATTTGATGATGCCCGCGCATACCGGCTTTGAGGTTTGCCAGACGCTTGCCGGCCTGAGTTTTACGCAACTCATCCCGGTGTTTGTCATCTCAGGAGCTCCAAAAGGAATCTATAAGGACTTCTGCGACGCGCTTGGCGCTCGGGGCTATTTTGAAAAACCGATCGACTTCCAGGCCTTGCAATCGCGGCTGGCTGCAGTTCTAACCGAGACGCGCGAAAACCGCCGCAGAGGAGCACGCGTGCGGCTGAAGATCGGTGTGAAGCTGCGCGGAAGAGACGCGAAGGAGGAGCCGTTCGAGGCTCTCACATTTACCGAGGACGTTAGCAGCCGCGGGTTCTCCTGCGAACTTAACGTTCTGTTGACGCCGAATGCGGTCGTAGAGGTCTTCTTATGGATGCCCAAGGCACATAGATTTACCGGAGAAGCGCGGCTTGCATGGACTCAGTTTGCGGAGACAACAGCACAGACGTGCGGTTTTGAATTTCTGGGCGATCCTCGCGAGTGGATCTTCTGAGAACCAGCTTCCAAACCCCAATACCCGGTTTGTGCGCTGGCGATTACAACGAAACGCTCGAGGAGTTCTGGCCGCGCTTGGAGAGGTAAGCGTGCCAGAAAAGGCGTGCCGCCACCGCTCGCCACGGCTTCCAGCGCATGCTCAGCGCTTCCAGTTTGTCCGGAGAAGGCCGCTGCCGAAGCCGCTTCACCTCTTGCACTGCCGTGGCTAACGCCAGATCGCCGCTGGGCCAGATGTCCGGGCGGCGCAATGCGCTGAGCAGATAGATGTCGGCGGTCCAGCCGCCGATGCCCTTGAAGGCGATCAGCATTTTGCGCGCGGCATCATCGTGCAGCTCATGCAGGTCCCGCAGATTGAAGTACCGGTAAGCCAGCGATTCCGCAAGCAGACGAGTGTACAGAGCCTTTTGGCGGCTGAAGCCAATCTTCAGCAATTCGGCATCGCTGAGCTTCAAAAAACGAACTGGAGTAAGGGGCCTTACCGCCGCTGTAAGCCTTGCGAACGCTGCGCGCGCGGATGCAAGCGAAACCTGCTGTTCGAGCATGATAAAGACGAGGGCAGGAAAACCCGGCTCACGCACCCACAGAGGCGGCTGACCATACGTATGCACCACCGCGGCCAAGTGCTCGTCGCGGTCCGCCAGAAAACGAACGCCTTCAGCAAACGCCGCTTCGTCAAGAATGGGCTGCAAATTGCTCATCGCAGCATGTTATTCAACTCTTCTAATACGCAGGGAAAGCCTTATGCGCGGCCTTTCCAAAATCACGAAGCCTTTTTCGGCCAGAGTACGCCTTGGTCTTTCTTGGTGAGCGGCGCCATTCCCTTATAGACGAATTTCTGCACGCGCTGGCCGCGGTAGGTCTCCGTCGTGAAAATGTTGCCCTTTGAATCCGTCGCGATGCTATGCACGGCATAAAATTCTCCGGGCTGTCGGCCGCCGTCGCCAAAACTGGTCAAAATCTCCAGGGTATCGCGCAGGATGATGTAAACCTTTTCGTTGGAGCCGTCCGCCAGGAAGATATATTTCTGCTGCGGATCTTTTGAGAATGCAATGTCCCACACCGAACCGTCACCCAACGTGCGTTTGGCTATGATCGCTTCTTTGACGAAAGTCCCATCTTTATGGAACACCTGGATGCGATCGTTGACACGATCGCAGACGTACAACAGACCGTCGTTGGCGAGTTCGGCGCAATGCACGGGGTTCCGAAATTGAGGCGCGGGAGGCGCATCAGGGTTGTAGGGGCCGAGACTGGTATCGTCCGGCTTATGCCCGTAGGCTCCCCAATGGCGCTTGTATTTTCCCGTCTCCGCGTCGTAAACAATCACCCGGTGGTTGCCGTAGCCGTCGGCGACGTAAAGCTCGTTCGTATCTTTGTCGATAAACATCTTCGCGGGACCCTTTAGGTTTTCGATATCGTTGCTGCCCTTGCTTTGTCCCGGTCGCCCGATTTGCATCAGAAATTTCCCATCCTGCGTGAATTTCAGGACCATGTTGTCGTTGAAAGGGCCGCCGCCGGGCTGGGACTCATTCAGCGCCGCGGCCTGAGTTGGGGGGGCAACTGCGGCGCCGCGGCCATTCCCGCCAATCCAGACATTCCCTTTGTAGTCGATGGTTATGCCGTGATTGGAGGCGGGCCAATCGTATCCCTGTCCAGGACCACCCCAGTGGCGCAAGAGATTCCCGTCCTCATCAAACTCCAGAACCGGCGGCGCCGCCATGCAGCACTCGGCAGCCGGAGGATTCGCCGCGGCGTAGTTTTCCATTCTCTCCAGCGAGCCACCCCGATGGATAATCCAAATGTGATCCTGCGCGTCGACCGAGACCCCGATCGTCATGCCGAGAAGCCAATGGTTCGGCAAGGGCTTCGGCCAAAGTGGATCGACTTCAAAACGCGGCGCCATTACGCCTGCCGCTTCCACTGCGGCTCGCTTTCGGAGCACGGTGGAAAGGATCGCGAGTGAACCGAGGAGTGCGAAAAAACCGAGCCCGAGATATAGATTGCGTTTCATATCTCTCCTCCCATTTCAGTTTCTAAACTGTGCTCTACCGTACGAAGTGAAGCCATAGTGATGCCGGGTATTTTGGTCGAAGCAGCCCGCCCCGGCGGGAACTTCAGCGGCTGGTGCGTCGTCAAGTACCAAAGCACCGCAGCAATCACCAGCATGACAATGAGCCAGTGCACCGCCGTCGCGAGCATGGCCGCCGTCAGCGCCGGCCATACAAACCGAAACTGACGAAGCTGTGCGCCACGGTCCAGCATCCAGTGCCAACCGGTGTGCGCAACCAGAGCGGAAAGAATGATCGTCCCGGTCCGCTCGGCCACCGCAAAGCGGAAAAACAGATGCAGCGCAGGAATCAGCAGCAGAAGCACGAGCAATTGCCCGAGTTCTACTCCGATGTTGAACGAAAGCAGGGAAGTCAGCAGATGCGATCCCGCGAATTGCAGCGTCTGGCGCAACGCGAACGAAAAGCCGAACCCGTGCACCAGACCGAATCCAAAGGTGATCAACCAGCGGCGCTGCACTCCAATGCCGCCGACGATGTTTTCAAGCGCCATATATACGATGGACATGGCTATAAGGGTTTCGATCAGCGGCGGAAACCACAAAAAATCCGGCGCGAGGTTATAGGCGCTGGCGATCAGCGTCATCGAATGGGCCACCGTGAACGCGGTGACCACCGGAACCAAGCTTCGCAACCTGCGGAAGGGAATGACGAGACAGAAAAGAAAGAGCAGATGATCGGTGCCATCCAAAATGTGAAAGAAGCCGAGCTTCACAAACGTCAGTGCAGCTTCGTACCAGTGAGGATCGAGTCGAACCCGGCCGGGGTCACCCACGAACTCGAAGGCACGCACAGCGCCTCCCGGCGGCAGGAAGCGAAGCGCCGTGACAACCTGCAATCCGAGTCGCGCCAGACCCGGATGAATGGCGAAGCGTGAACGATCAAAGCGAATCGGATACTCGAAGAGAACGTCAAGCATGGCCTGATTCCAATAAATCTGCACCTGATTCGACAACGGCGGGCCAGTCACGTGGGCGAATGCCTCTTCGAATGAAGCGAAAGACTTGTCGGAGGGCAACGAGGCGCGGACCTCGACGATTTTCGGTTTGGGAAGACGCACGTCGTCTTCATAAATCTCGACCGAGTTGGCGATCCACACTGCCGCGGCCTCACGCAGCGAAGCATCCACTCGCGCTAAGTCCAGATATCCAGGGCCGCGCTCCGGAAATTCGGTGTCGCGCATGGCGTCGAGCGGAACGCGCATCAGCAAATCGAGTGTCTGGCCATGCGGCTTCACAAATCCCTGGACGGTCACATCGTTGGGAATGTCATGCGCGAAGAGCGCATGCGGCAAGCCGAGTGCGAGCGCTGCCAGCAAACCTGCTATGCACAGGTGCGGGGCTATCTTCTTCCGTACTGGCGAGAGGCAAGTGAATTCACGACAATCCATGCGTTTCTCCTTCGCCCGATGTGCCGCCGACTCTAACACAACTCTTCGTGACGGCTTAGTGCTGCCCATTAGTGGCAGATGGGCCGGCCAACTGGCGCCAGGCCGCGGAGTATTCCTATGCGTGGATAAACAATCTATTCCCGCCGCTACAGACTCCGGTGTATAAGAATGCCGTCCAAACAGGTCAAACGGTATATTTGTGACATGAAATATATTGCTATTGCTTTCGCAACCCTGGCGAGCCTCGCCGCTTTGCCGATCTCGGCGCAACAGGCGGGAGTCGGGAATATCGTCCGCAACGACCCGGCATTCGACAAGCTAATCCCACCCGGAACAAAGGTTGAGAAGCTGCACGGCGGGTTTCAATTTATCGAAGGGCCGGTGTGGGTGCGGAGCGGATCGTACCTGTTGTTCAGTGATCTGCAGATGAATGCGATCATGAAGTGGACGCAGGACGGCAACGTTTCTGCTTTTCGCAAGCCTGTTTTTCAAGGCAGCTATCCCGATGGTGTCCAGATCGGAAGCAATGGGCTCACGCTTGATAGGCAAGGACGTTTGCTCGCCGCCGAGCACGGTAATCGGCGGGTCAGCCGTACCGAGAAGGATGGAACGGTTACTGTCATGGCCGACCGCTACGAAGGGAAGCGGCTAAACAGTCCCAACGATCTGGTTTGCAAGAGCAACGGCGACATCTACTTCACCGACCCGCCAGGACTGTATCGGACTTATCCGGATGGCCCAGACGCCCCCAAGAGGGAGTTGGATTTTGCCGGCGTTTACCGCATCAGTGCGCCAGGAAATGTGCAACTGGTGACCAGGGACGTGCCCTACCCGAACGGCTTGGCCTTTTCGCCCGACGAAAAGGAGCTGTACATCGCCAGCACGAGGCCTGACAAGTTCTGGCTAGTGTATGACGTTGAGCCTGACGGCAGTTTGAGCCACGGCAGGAAATTCTTCGATGCCACGCATATGCCGGGAGATGGCGTTCCGGACGGAATGAAAGTCGATCGCGCGGGCAACATCTACGCCACAGGGCCGGCGGGTATTATGATTTTCTCGCCGAGCGCAAAGCTCCTGGGCACAATCCAACTCCCGGAAATACCCGCGAATTTGAACTGGGGCGACGCGAATGGGAAGACACTGTATGTAACGGCTCGAACCAGCCTTTATCGAATTCACACGAACGCGATCGGAGTAAGACCTTAGAAACACCAGTCTGATTGGGAGGACGAGATAAACATGTCGTGGAAATCTTTGGGGGTATTCGTTGCAATTCTGGCGTTCGGTACAAGCGCTGCAGCACAAAAAAATCCATTTCTTGGCGTCTGGCAATTAAATGGCGAGAAGACCACCAACTACCAGCAGCAGAGCCAGCTAATTATCAACGTCCCGACTTCTGACGGCTTTACAAGCATACGCTCCACGATCGGCAAGGATAATCGCAATAGCACGGAAGTTCATCCTGTCGCTTTTGATGGGAAGCCTCACGCGACGACCGGCGGCGACGTGCGGGAGATCTCTTACAAACGGATCGACGCCTACACCGTTGAAAGAACTCACAACCGCAACGGCAAAATCTCCGTGGATACCGAGCAGGTCTCGAAAGACGGCAAGACTCTCACCGTAAAGCAGGAGAATGCCCTGCGCGTGTATGACAAGATTGCCGACGTCCAGCCGGTCGGACGTAAATAGCCGGATACAAAACGCGATGCCCTCATCTGAAGCAGTTACCAGGAATATCCGGGTTCACGTGGAATCCCAATACGATCCTCGTCGTTCTCACCCTTCACAGAACCAATGGTTCTTTCTGTACACAGTACGGATCACCAATGAGGGGTCAGAGACTGTGCAGCTCGTCAGCCGGCACTGGATCATCACCGACGGCATGGGCAAAGTTGAGGAGGTACGAGGTCCTGGAGTTGTCGGCCATCAGCCCGTGCTTGCGGCTGGCGAGAGTTTCGAATACACCTCGGGCTGCCCGTTGACATTGCCCTTCGGCTCCATGCACGGCACGTATCAGATGATCAATGAACAAAACGAGCAGTTTGATGTTGAAATCGCGCCCTTCATGCTCGCCGAGCCCAATCAGGTTGTAAATTAGGGTTCCTCATTAAGTGCGCCCTGCTGGCCGACGGTATCGGCGGCGCTATCGCCTGCGCGGGCATTGACAAGGCCGCGTTGCAGTGGAATAGTCGCGTCCAACCGGAGGTTCCACTTCCATGAAACTGACCTTCATAGCAGGGGTTACCCTGACTGCTCTCTTGTGGCTTTCCGCACCTGCTTTTGCGCACCATGGCGCGGCCGGCTATGACTCGAATAAATTGACGACGCTCAAGGGGACGGTAACCGACTTCCGCTTCCAGAATCCTCATGCGCAAATTTTGCTGGACGTAAAGGACTCTTCGGGCAAGGTGCAGAACTGGATTCTCGAGGCGGTGGGAATCGCCACGCTTTCAAGAAGCGGCTGGACGAAGAGCATCATGAAACCCGGCGACACCATTACGGTGACGGGCAATCCGGCAAAAAATGGCTCTCCGGCGATGCGGCTGACAAAAGTAGTTTTGGCGAATGGCAAGGAGCTTGGCCTTGAGCGCGGCGAAGACTATCTGCAATAAAAGCATCTTCTTGAGAACCCGAACGGCATGGATCGCCGGGTTTGCTACACTCGCGGCGATCACTTTTGTCACCTGCCTGCACAGCCAAGGCAATCATTCCGCAGAGAGCACCGCGGCGGCGAGAACCGCAGGGACGTCCGTGCCTGACTTCACCGGAGTTTGGAGGCGTACGCGCCGTCCACCCGACAACAAGCGCAAGTACACCTTGTTCGAGCTCGCGTTAAGTCTCACGAATGAGCAGCCGCCCATGACCCCGTGGGGACTCGAAAAGTTCAAGGCTGCCAGGCCCAACGTGGGACCCCATTCCGTCACCATCGCTGAAACCAATGATCCGACCGCGAACTGTTTCCCTCCCGGAGTGCCGAAGATTTATCTGATGCGCGGCGCGCCATTCGAAATTGTTCAGGAGCCGGGGCGCGTGCTCATGTACTTCGAATACGACCATTTCGTCCGCGAAATCTTCACGGATGGACGGCAGCACACGACCGATCCGAATCCTACCTGGATGGGCGAATCGATCGGCAGGTGGGAAGGAAAAACGCTGGTGATCGATACCATCGGCTTCAATGATAAGACCTGGCTCGATTACGACGGACATCCGCATAGCGATCAATTGCATTTAATCGAACGTATACAGCGGCCCACCCGCGGCTCGCTGGTCAACGACATTACCATCGAAGATCCGAAGGCCTATACGAAACCCTGGAGCTCCCACATGGTTTTTGATCTCCACCCGGATTGGAAAATCGAGGAAACGATCTGCGAAGATAATGTCAACTTCGCGGACGTGCAAAAGGTCGCTGAATCCAAGAAAAAATAAGCGACGTCAGTCTGCCTTCAAGTTTTTAATTTCTGCAAAACTGCATGCGTGGGAAACCGCTCGGGACCACGGCTCAGCCGCACCGAAAATGCTGCGCGATTACCGCGAGCGGGCCTGCTCCAGCCGAGTCTGGGCTTTCAACGACTCCAGCTGCTTTTCGCTTCGGATAGTCATGCGCGCCACTTTCCGGGCTCGAGAATAGGGCAGGATCACCTGTAGCGAGCCGTCTTTCTCCAGTAACGAGACGTAGCGCGTCTCCGCGCCCAGAGTGGGAAATGGAAATTCGGTCCATTTGGATGTCTTAGGATCGAATTTGATCACTTCATCCGCGTTCATCAGGTTGATCCAGACGTTGTGGTTTGAATCGACCTGCGCCTGATATGGCTGCTGTGCATCCGGCCTCGGCAACGGGATCATGCTGACCTTCAGGCTGTGGGTATCAATTTTCGCGAGGTTACCTCCCCACCAATCACAAACCCAAATTACGTGGCCATTTTTGTCGGCACCCATCCTGCGCGGTCCCTCTGCCCAGGGCACGGCTGTGTTCCAGGTCGATCCCGCTTGCGCGTAAACTTTGCGCTCTTCCTCCGTCGCGCGTTCCATCTGCCCCGGTACGGGAGGAATTTTGATCTGCGTAACCTTGCCGGATTTGACGTCAGCCTTCGAGACAACATCCATATTCATTTGCGCCCACCAGCCATTGCCATCTCCATCTGCGGTGAGTCCATAGGTCATTCCGACGCCATCGGAATTTTCGTAAACCGGAGACTTATATTCCGTGAACTGCTTTTTTTCGGGGTCAAACCGCACGGCTCCGGGACCGGTTGTGGCCCAAATCTTGCCCTTGCCATCGACATCGACGGTGCCCGCGGCGGGCGTCGGTCCCGTCATTCCCGCGGGCGGCGTGAAGACGTCGATCTTTTCGGTAACGGGATCTATCCTGGCCAGCCGGCCGGGACCGCCTTGAGTGCCCGCGCTCATGTTGAACCAGAGAATTCCCTGCTGATCGCGCATAATGCCGTGACCATTCGCCGCCATGCCGTTCAAGCCCGGCACCTTGAACGTCTTAAGCGCACCCGTCTTCGCATCAATTCGGCCGAGACTGATGTCGTGATTCGAAACGTTATATGAAAACCAGATGTTGCCATTCAGATCGGCTTGCGCATCGTGAATGCCATGCGCGCCGCTCAAGCTGGAAGGCGTTCCGAGCGACCAATCGCTGCCATTATTCGTAATGAACTCTGTCGCGGATTTCTCATCCGGAGCAATTGGCACGTCATATTCGACGAAAACAGCACGGGCGGCTTCGCCAGTAGGTCGTGGCCGCACTTTGAAATTCATGGCCGTCGGTTCCGGCCCACTCACGCGAGCGAGATAAGCCGCGAGTTCTTTCTCGTGAAACTCGATAATCGGCTGTGGCTCGCTCTTCTCTCCAAGATAGCCCCCGGCGACATTTACGCGCTTCATCAGATCCAGGACCGACGTCCACCCAGCCGTATCAAAACGCTCTTGAAGAATGTAGTTTGGCTGATGACAGCTCGTGCAGCTATTGCGAACGATGCGCTTGAGGCGGCGATCATCCGGGGTGGCGTCGGGCAATGAAGCGAGCAGTTGATCGCCCGTCAATTGCCGTTCGAAGTCTTTCAACGGCTTGAGTGTGAAATCCTGGTGACGCGTGGCTGTGAGGTTGACGTCGGCATGCGCTGTCTCAAAAGTATCGGCCTGAGCCCATACCTGATATTCGCCGGCGGGCAGGGCAGGGAAATAATAGTCGCCCTGCTGATCGGTAAAGACGCTCGTCGTAATGACACTTCCGGCCGCCTTGGCCGAAACGGTCACGCCACCCATTTTTTCGCCTGAGTCGGATTTCACGGTTCCCGCCAGCAGTGCGCCTCCGTCCTCGGCCGCATGCAAGCGGCCGGCGGCAAAAAATGCAAAGCCAATAATCGCAAGGACGAATATCACTGTCAGATGTTCGAACCGAAGAGCTCGCGTGTTCCTCATTGATTGCTCCTGTCAAATCGCTGTGCTAATCGACGGGCCCTTCGCCCTTTTGCGGGCCGCGAGGCGCAGGCTTCGGCACTGTCTGCAAATACTGCACAATTGCGTCGATGTCGGAAGCCTTCAGGCCATATCGAAAGCCCGGCATCTTGGCCGATCCTCGTGCAATGTAATTCCGCATCAACTCTTCGTTCCCGTTCACAATGTCTCGATACAGCACGGGACCGTACATCGGATTCGTAAGGGTCGGTTGCGTGTGGCAGACACTGCAGTTTTGCTGAAAGAGCCTGCGGCCAAGCGCGACGGGATCGTCGGAAGACGCGGAACGACCCGCGCGGTCCTGAGCCGCAACTCCCAGAGGTATGAGCGCGATTACCAGCACCAGAACCACTGAGCCGTATCTCATGTTCTGCCCTCGCGGAATAATAACAGACGTTTAGGCGCCGGCTGGTCCGGCAGTTGAGAGTAGGGATAGCAGATTTCCTTCATAACGGCAATCGGGGCCTTCGTCCTTGCAAGCCCAGTTTGCGCCTGGTTACACCTGCCATGCGGTTGTAGTGGCTTCATCACGCACATGTGATCAGCGTCACATGGCGGCTGTTCCCGGCGCACCGAGCCTCACGTTCTGATTCGGTAACCTCATTACGTCGGCAGATGCATGCGATTGTCATTAAACGCACAACGCGCAAGCGGGATTGGGGAGCTCAACCCGGCAGGGGGGTATCATGATGCGCTACACGTTCCTCGGCGTTGGTTTACTCTTGGTGATTCTCGGATTGGACGCCAAAGATCATCGCAACATAGACCAAACGCAGTTTCCACCTACCTACGTCCCGTCCGGGCAGGAGATTTATCGTCAATTTTGCGCGGCGTGCCACGGTGTGGACGCCAAGGGAAATGGCCCGGCAGCATCGCGGCTCAAAACTGTCCCTCCAGATCTAACGATTCTCGCCAAGCGCAATAAGGGCAAATTCCCATACGAGTATGTTTCGAGTGTGCTGCGTTTTGGGACCGGACCATCCGCACACGGATCTTCAGATATGCCGACATGGGGGCCGATCTTCCAAATCCTCGACAAAGAAAACGAAAAAGCTGTGCAGCAACGCATCACGAATCTTACGAACTATCTGGCATCCCTGCAGGAGGGCAGCGCAGGAGACGTTCCAGCCAAGATTCCGCCGACGGAGTGATAAATGCAAATAGCTCGTTGCGATGCGGGCCGGCCTGCTCTGTTGGCAACGCTCTCATTGTCAATCGTTTCGCTGGTCGCGATTGCCGCGAGCCTGAACGCCCAGTCCAAAACAGCGGCACAGCCGCAGCGCAGGAAGGTCGCCGAAGGGGAGTACGCCATTGTGCAACAGGCGAATGGCGGCGCGATCGGTCCATTCGGCGAGGAGATCTATAACTTTCACGAGACCTGGACGCTGTGGAAGCTCGCCGACGGAACCTACCAGGCAGAAGGTGAACGCCGATTCGAATCACCAGAAGACCTGGAGCGCACCCATCGCTTTGTTGCCGACCTCTCGCGCGATATGACCCTGACTCGAGTCACCGAATTCGCGCGATTACGATGGAGACGGGACTCCGGCCCGCTCAGCTGTGAATTTGCCCGGGCTCTGCTGCATTGCTCTTCAAACGCAAAAAAAGCAGAGAATGCAATCGAAGTGAAAATTCCTATGCACGCGCCCTACGGGCTGCTGTGGCCTGTGTCGGCTTTCTCCTTCAGCGGTCTCACCCGGCAAGCCGAACGCGATCCACACTCCGCGACGCATATTCAACTGGTTCGCATCGAGCAGCCGAGCGCGGAAATGCCAGTGAATCCCATGGTCCTGGACGGGGATCTTCGTTACATCGGCGAAGATAGAATCGAAGTCGCGGGAAAACTTCAGCCCGCATTCAAATTTTCGATTAAAGCTGCCCTGGCGCCCGAGCTATTGTTGTGGACGTCTCGCAGTGGTTTGTTGCTGGCGATCTCCGTTCAGCATGCTGACAAGCAGTTTCCTGAGGAGACGCTGAAAACACTGTGGTTGCACGAATGGCGACTTCAGTAAATCATGAGACGAACCGGTGAAAGGAAAGTGACCGAGGAGCAACACCAAACGAGGCGCGTATGAAAATACTACTGGCGGTCGACGGTTCGAAATATTCTGATGCTGCCGTTCAGGCTGTGGTTTCGCAGATTCACAAAGACAAAGCCGAGGTTCAAATTATTGAGGTTGTCGAGCCGCGCATCGTTTCCACCCCACCGCAGATGGCTGCAGGATACGAGCCTGAGTTGGCCGAACTGATGAAGGAGCAATTCAAACAGGCCCAGCAAACCGTGGAACGCGCCGCCGCCACCCTCAAAGCTGCCGGCTTCAACACAAAGACGCGAGTTGTGGAGGCAGAGGCCCGCACAGGCATTTTGGACATCGCCAGCGAGTGGCATGCCGACCTGATCGTCCTCGGCTCGCACGGCCGCAAAGGACTACAAAGATTTATGCTGGGCAGCGTTGCGGAATCGGTTGCACGGGGTGCGTATTGCTCGGTCTTGATTGTCCGATCGGACCAGAGTAAGAGCTAAGCCGCCCAGTGCGCTTGAGGCGCGGCTTTCCCCACTGGCACTTCTCCAGATCTCTCGGCAAGACCGTCGATGGTGACCGGCATCACAGACCCTTCCACTCGTTCGAGCGACATTGTCGATGTGGGTAAGGCAGGTACGAGGACGAATGTGACGCGATCGATTTCCAAGACACTGGTCCTCATCGGTGCTGTTCTTTTGGCATCCAGCCGCCTGTATTACGTTCAGGAAATGTTGGCTGCCCTGATCCTGTTCGCTGTTCTGTTCAGTTGCATGGCTGCTGCTCTGCTGCTGTTATATGTACTCGACCGTGCGGGTGAAGCGGCCATTGCGCTCGTTGAATACGGCGCGAAACACGTCCTGCGACACGCCTTGAATTGGAAGCTCTTTTCCTCCAGCGCGCCTGCCTTAAAGCTATCGGAGGTGGGCCGTGGAAAGTAGAATTCGAATTTCGCTGGGGAAACATCGGGTTTTCCGGGTCGCCGTTTGGATCGGGAGAGGTCTTGGCTGGATGTTGTTGCTGCTGGCGATCCTCGGTCTCGCGCAGGCAGCTTTTTTCCCTGGAGTGATCGGTGGTTTTAAATTATTGCCGTCGATCGCGCTGGGTTTTGTTGCGGTCGCCTGGATCGCAACTCTTGAGCTGTTCCTGCACTTCTTCGATCGGTATCTTTCCCGGAATTAAAGCACATTGACACTCACAGTTGTTTGCAAATCAAGCGCTCGCAGGCGCGTCTATGCCAAAGACGATCTTTTTGCGGCAGCTAATCTCCAACCGCTGCTACGGTTGCTGCCGTTCCATGTGGAATGCAAAACTTGGCCTAGACCGTAACAAATTCCTCGAGCGCTTCCCGATTCTCGATTACCAGGGTTGAGCCGTGCACCTCCACAAGGTGCTGACTCTTGAATTCGCTCAGCGTGCGCGTCACGGTCTCTCTCGTGGTGCCGATGAATTCGGCAATCTCTTCGTGGGTGAGCGGCAATTTGATGCGAGTGCCGTCTTTGGTCGGTTGCCCGGTCACCGCGAAATCCAGCAGCAGCTTGGCCAGTTTTTCAGGTGCGGAGGCGGAGAGCCCGAGATTCCGCAGTTGCTCGCAGGCGACTTGATAATGCGACCCCAATTGGTTGGCGATAAACGGATAGACCTCCTGATGCTTGGCCATAAAGCGCAAAAATGCATCGCGCGGAATAAAGGCTACCTGACAGGGGCGCAACGTCTCGGCCGTAACCTCGTGTGCGCTGCCGGAGAGCGCCGATACCAGCCCAAGCACCTCGCCCGGCTTGGTGATGCGCAGAATCAATTTCTTGCCTTCGCTCGAGCTGATGGAAAGCTTCACTTCGCCGTCGCAAAGAATGTACACGCCTCGGGCCGTCTGCTTTTCGATAAAGAGCACGGCGCCGGCAGGATAGGCGGACGTGAATTTAATCGCGTCCAGGTCCTTTAGTGCTGCCGGGGCCAGTTGGCAGAAGAAGCGTTGATTTCGCAGTTTGCAATTCTGGCAGCTCTCGTTCAGTTCGAAACCATATGGACCTTTCATTTTGGCGCTCCTTTTTCGTTGCCGTTTTTATGGCCGTTGCCGTTCCCATTTCCGTTGCGGTTGCTACTGGTGTTCCGAGCTTCCTCTGCGAAATATCGTGTCAGCGGAGTATTCGCCTCGAACCGGGCCTGAGTGCGACGATAAATTTCCGCCAGAATTCCGCGGCCCTCGCGATCGATGTAACTGACTCCGCAAAGATCAACCGCTAATTTCTTATGCCCGAGGCAAGGACTGAGCGAATCCCAGGCGCGGTTCAACTCAGCCGTCCACGGCCCCGAGATCCTTCCTTCGAGCTTCAACATCACCGTGTCTGGTTCGTTTTGGATCGTGATTCTCAACACAACCTGGTATGTGGCAATCGACGCGCCAAAGTGACGGTGAACACATTTGCCGGAGTTAACCCGCACACAATCGAGAACTTGCAACGTCGGTACAGTGAGGAAGCGAGACCTGTTTTGGGAAGGTGACGAACTGACGGAGACGATTAGTCGTCTCGGAGACTAGATATAGTCTTCGCGCCTGATGCCTAGCTTCTTTATCTTTGAATTCAGCGTGGTACGCTTTAGCCCGAGTCGCGCGGCCGCTCCATTGGGTCCTCCGATCATGCCCTTTGCTTCGCGCAATACCCGCAGGATGTGGTCTCGATCAGCAGACTCAAGGCTCACGTCTTCATTCGAGGGAGGCTCTTCGGGAAGCTGCAATTCACCCAGTGGAGCTCGCAAAACAGGTCCCCTCGTGAGGATTACACATCGTTCAATAAAGTTTTCCAGTTCGCGGATATTGCCCGGCCAATCCCACTGGGTCAGCGCGTTCATGATTTCGGCCGGGATCGATTCTATTTGGCGGTCCATGCGGGTCGCGTGTTTGGCTACGAAGTATCGCACCAACAGGGGAATATCCTCGCGACGTTCCCGAAGCGCGGGGATCGAAATGGGAAAGACGCGAAGCCGATAATAAAGATCGCTGCGGAACTCCCGCGCGGCCACCATCTTCTCGAGATTGCGATTGGTCGCGGCAATCAGGCGGATATCCACCGGAATCGTGCGGGTTCCGCCGAGTCTCTCAAACTCTTTCTCCTGCAGGGCGCGCAACAGCTTGGGCTGGACCTCCAAAGGCAGGTCGCCGACCTCATCCAGAAACAGGGTGCCTTCATCCGCCAGTTCCAACCGGCCAATCTTCTGAGAAATGGCGCCGGTAAATGCACCCTTCTCATGCCCGAAAAGCTCGCTTTCCAAAAGCCCCGTCGGTATCGCCGCACAATTCAATTTAACCAGTGTTCGTTGATGGCGGGGGCTGAGTTGATGAATGGCGCGGGCAATCAAATCCTTTCCCGTTCCCGTCTCCCCCAAAATTAGAACAGTGACATCTGTGTTGGCGACGGTTTCGACTTGCTTCAGCACCCGTTTTAGGGCGACGCTGTCGCCGATAATATCTTCGAATCTGTGCTCGGTATGGAGCTCTTCCTCGAGGTACTTTCTTTCGCGCTCCTTGCGCGCCAACTCCTCCTCGGTGCGTCTCTTTTCCGAAAGATCGCGGATGACCGTGAGCACTAGCTTCCCGGCGTCTGTCTTTACCGGGCTCAGCATGATGTCCACTGGAAACTCTGTGCCGTTTTTTCGCCTGCCGTACAGTTCCAAGCCAATTCCCATGGGACGTGTCTGGGCATGCGTATTGTATTGCTGGCGATGTCCGGGATGCGCTTGACGAAATCTCTCAGGAACGAGAATTTCCACGCGTTCGCCGGCCAATTCGCCGCGAGAATAACCAAAGAAGTTCTCAACCTGGCTGTTTGCTTCCGCGATTTTGCCTTCTTCGTCCGTGACAATGATTGCGTCCGGTGAAAATTCAAACAGTGAGCGGAACCGTTCTTCGCTGAGCCGCAGAGATTCTTCGGCTCTCTTTCGCTCAACCTCAGCTTGTTTGCGCTCCGAAAAATCCCGCGTGATTTTCGAGAAGCCCAACAGCTTTCCACTCGTTTCCCGAACAGCCGTGAGGGTCGCATTGGCCCAAAAACGCGAACCGTCCTTGCGGACCCGCCAGCCTTCGCTTTCAAACCTGCCTTTCTCTGCCGCTGCTTTCAGCGCAAACTCCGGCTTCCCGCCCTGCACGTCTTCCGGCGTATAGAAACGCGAGAAATGCTGGCCGATAATCTCATCGGCCCGGTAACCCTTGATTCGCTCCGCCCCTGCATTCCAGCTAGAAACTCGTCCGTCACGATCGAGCATGAAAATCGCGTAATCCTTTACCCCCTCTACTAAGAAGCGAAAGCGGCGTTCGCTCTCGCGCAGCGCCTCCTCCACACGCTTGCTCTCCGTAATGTCACGGATGACCGCCAGCACGAGCGGCCCCTCCGGCGTATCGACCGGGCTGAGCATGATGTCGACAGGGAATTCCGTCCCATCTTTGCGCAGGCCATAAAGTTCAAGACCCGCGCCCATAGGACGCATTCGCGGGTGAGCGTTAAAGCCATCACGATGCTCGGGATGATTGCCGCAGAACCGATCGGGAATCAGCAACTCTACTGGATGGCCAAGAAGCTCAGAGACGGAATAGCCAAAAAACCGCTCCACTTGCGGATTGGCTCGAGTGATCCTGCCCGCGGCATCGACCACCAGGATCGCATTCGGAGAAAACTCGAAGAGGCGTTCGTAAACCGCTTCGGTCTCGGAGACGCGGTTGTTTCGAATGGGCGTCTGCGCCATTTCCCACCACTAAGCCGAACTTTGTGATGTTCAACAATATAGTATCAATTCTCTATTTATCCACGCGGGACTGCTCGGAAATAGTACCGATGAGCCAGAAGTCCGGATTAGGCTCGGTGAACTCGATTCCCACTTCAGTCCGCCCCGCCTGACACCGGCCTAATCTCGTCACCCGGCCGTTCCTTTCCGCCCAATTCTCCGGGTTGTGAATGACAACTCTCTGGCCGACGGTCAGGGTGGTTTCTAAAGCGACAAGCACGCCGTGAACGTTCAGCGATGATGTACAGGTCTCCTCACGCAGGCGGCCGTTGTCAGCGGAAACGATCAGGATAAACCGGGCGGGAAAGCGGGTGCTACGACGGCGCTCCGGGCATCGAGCAAGGGCAGCTTCGGCACACATAAATAACTCCCACTGTGATACAGAAAAGCATGTACACGGCAACCGTGGAAGAGGCAAAATACAAAAACTGATATAAGTTGATATCGTCGATATGAGCGATCGCACGGCGCTGCTGATTCGCTGTTCGAATACAGAGGCCACGGTCATACGCGAGCAAGCTGCGCTTGAGCGGCGGACCGTAAGCAATTATGTCTTGAACATTGTGATCAAGGCGTTACAAATTGATGACAAGTTGTCTGCTACCCGCGAACTGGATCGAACGCCCTATTTCGCTCCGACATCGGTGCCGGGGCCCAGAACGGCGATCCTCGTGCGCTGTTCGAACGGGGAAGCGGCTCGAATTCGCACCGCGGCGAAACAACGAAAAACCACAATCGGCAGCTACGTCCTGCATTCTCTCAGACGTTTTTGGGCGGGAAAACAGCGGCCGCCCTTGCTCCCAAACCATCACCTCAGCGGATTGAAGTCACCCCTCACCTAGGCCGAAGCCTAACCTCAGCTTCCTGATGGCACACTGGACGTGTGCTTGAATCCACATTCAGGGACCGTGCAACTCACACACCTCATCAATGCAGGCTAGATTAGTGTGACCCAAGTCACAGATATGGCTTCGTTTTTTGTACAAAGTTGGCGTGGGAATTTCATGCAGGGCACCAGCGTCGTGGAGGTCCTCAAAGCCGAACTCGAATTTCTGAATCGAGGCGGCTATCGCACGATCTCCTGGCGGCCTCAATTCGTATTCGAGGATTCGCCCACTTGCCTGAATTACGGACGGAGGCAGGATCGTAAGCCCTGTTCGGAATGCATGCTGATGCAATTCGTTCCTGCGGACAAACGCGAAGGAAAGGTTCCCTGCCGTTTCATTCTGTTGAACAACATGGGGGACACGGTTGAGTCGTTGTATCGCTCGGCAACACAGGAAGAACTGGAATCGGTTCTTCGAAGCTGGCTGACCCGCCAAATCGAGACATTCGAGGACGCAAACGCAGCCGCGGGCAAGGGCTGAATAAGCTGCACGAAAGGAACCGCTAATGATTTCGGAATGTGCAAACGCAGAATGCTCCAGACCCTTTGACCATCACGAGGGGCGGTTCTTCCGGTTTCGACAGGACACTTCCGAGAGAGCGCAGCCGGCGAATTCCCATCGTGTTCAGCATTTCTGGCTCTGCGGGAATTGCGCGGAAAAATATACGCTGCAAGCGCGCCCTCAGACGTTCGGAATTCATCCAGAGAGTGTCTCATCGATGAGCCGCGAGGCGCGCGGCACCAGTTGCGCGCAAGTTGCGTCCACAAGCACAGTTCAACTGATATCGCGCCTGCGCGTACCGTCACAGGGCGGCTACGATCTCGTTTTACTTGCCTCCTAGCCGCCCAACAGCCGATTCGCAAAAGATAAGACTTTCCTGCGCACCAATTCCGGTTTCACTCCTGCCCGTTACCTTGTTCCGCGGCCGAAGCTAACCGCGCCTCAGATCTGTGATTCAAGTCACAGCCGAACTCATCGCCAGCGAAATAATCTTGTTTTGGATATCGGGGGCCCAATTTTCGAGAGGAGAAAGAAATGGCTTCACCATCACCATCAACAGCAGCAGCCACTGCACCGGAAACTAGATCAGTAAAAACCACGGAGGCGCTGGCGAGAACAACATCACAAATCGAGGACGTTTTCGCGCACTTCGATCGTATTTACGAAAAGCTGGCTCGTCGCGCTTTCGAAATTTTCTCAAACAACGGCAAAGGATTCGGGCACGATCTGGAAAATTGGCTCCAGGCGGAATCCGAACTTCTACATCCCGTGCACGTAGAGATGACCGAACAGGACGGAGCCGTGAATGTTAGGGCCGAAGTACCCGGCTTCGAAGCCAAGGACCTCGAGATTAAGCTTGAGCCCAGCAGGGTCACAATCGGCGGCAAGCGGGAGACAAAGGGCGAGCACAAGAACAGCAAGACCATTTACCACGAACACTGTGCCAATGAAATCCTCCGCGTGGTTGATTTGCCCGCGGAAGTGGCCACAACCAAGGCGGAAGCGAAACTGAAGAACGGCATCCTCGAAATTCATGCGCCTAAGGGCGCGGCCCAGAAGACGGCTCGCGTGCCGATCAAGGCCAGCTGAAAGCGGCAGGATCAACTCGGATCCGTGAGCTGCTCCTGCGGGGAGGAACGCATGAGAACAAATGTGAAAACAGACACCGAACTGCAACACGCAGTGATGGAAGAGCTCGCTTGGGAGTCAAGCGTGGATGCTGCCGAAATTGGCGTCTCCGCTGAATCCGGCATCGTTACCCTTAGCGGCACGGTTAAGAGTCTGCCCCAGAAATGGGCCGCCGAAAAGGCGGCCCAACGGGTTGCTGGAGTCAAGGCAGTCACCGACGAGATCGTTGTGAAGCTCCCGGGAGACAGCCAAATCAGCGACACGGATATCGCCAGGGAGGCAGTCAATGCGCTGGACTGGAATGCATCCGTGCCGCGCGGGCGCGTCAATGTCGTCGTCTCACACGGTTGGGTGACATTGCAGGGAACCGTTCAATTTCATTACGAAAGGGTTGCGGCTGAATATGCAGTGCGCGCCATAACCGGAATCAAAGGTGTTACAAACCTGGTTAGTGTCAAACCGCCACAAACTACACCGTTAGACATTAAGCGACGGATCGAGCAAGCATTCGAACGAGCGGCCGATCTGGATGCCCAAACGATTTCGGTCGAGGCGAAGGACGGAAAGGTCATCTTGCGCGGGACCGTAGATTCCTGGAAAGAGCGGGAGCAAGCGGAATGGGCAGCTTGGGCAGCTCCCGGCGTATCCCACGTTGAGAACCAGATCCTGGTCACCTCTGACGCTGATCTTGTGGCAGCTTTATGAATGCGACGAGATGAGCGGGGCAAAGGGCAAAAGCCGCAGTCTTGCCCCGCTCACCAGAAAGAAGCAGTTGATATGAAAAAGAGGCGAATTCGTACCACAAGCAAGAGAGGCGTATCGATCCGCCCGCGGCGAAAGGTCGCTGTCGCCCGGCGGGGTATATACGTTCCCAAACGTATTGGCGAATGCGAGACTTACGTGACGGAAACGCACTACGAATTAGAGGATAAGTAACACGATTTTCGGAAGCTGAAACTCTGGGCTCGCTTTGAGACTGGCATTGAAACCGCAAGGCCACAGGCCGAGGCCGTTCGCGATCACGTAGCTTCCGGCACGGGCAAGAGGGAGTGAACGGTCTCTTCGACCACTTCGAACGTCGTGCGCACCACGGCACTATGCTTGAGCATCGCTTCCACCGAGCAGTATTTTTCCTCCGAGATGCGAATCGCTTCGTCAACTGCGGCGGGATCCACCTCGTGGCCGGTCACAACATGGTGGATACGTACGGCAACAAAGGCCTGCGGTGGGCGCTCGGCCTGCTCGGCTTCGACGCGAACCTCATAGCCGGTTACCTGCTGGCGCTTTTTCCCGCGTAAGATAGTGATGACGTCGAAGGCAGTGCATCCCGCTAGCGCGGCGGCGACGAGCTCGAGGGGCTTTGGCCCGGTGCGTCCGGCCGCATCGTCGATAATCAGATGATGGCCGCTGCCCGTCTCAACCACAAACTGGCGGCTCTTCACCGCGCCAGGCTGCGTAAGAATGACCCGGGCGCGGATACCCGGCACGTTCGCTCGAGCTTCTCCCAATTTCCAGAATTCGGTCCAAATAGGCTTTGTTTCATCCGGTGTTTGGATGCCAGAGCCGCTCATGTTCTCCCCTCCCGCCGGGCGATGAGTCATGCCGTTTTCGTTTAGTGCACAGTTTTACTTGCCGGTTTACTCGCTGAATGCTGCTGGCCGCAGCACAAGACGACCGCGCGGCATACGTTTTCGGCATCGGATTTGTTGACCAACTGCTCTACGCCGACCGAGGCGTACGATTGCAGGTCGCTGTGAGTGGGCGGTTTGCTGTGCATCACCACGACCGGCGGGTGCATGACTAAGCGGTTGACGCGCTCGAGGAAATCATGCGCGTGAACGTCAGGCAGGTAATCGTCCACCAACAGAACATCGAACTCTCCGGATCGAAGCATGGCGAGTGCCTCATGACCGCTCCACGTCGCCCGCGTGCTCATGCCGCGGTGCTCAAGCAGCTCCTGAAATCTCCATAGGGCTCGGTCGTCGTTGTCGACGATCAGAACATTGGGTCTGTAATCAGCTCGCATGATGTCTCCTTCGGGCCGCTCATTTTCCGCACACGGTCTAAGGCCGGATCGCCACTTTGAGCACTCCATCCCTTCGATTTGCGAAGAGGTCGTAGGCCTTGGTGATTTGGTCCAGGCTGAAACTGTGGGTCAACAGCGGCCGCAGGTCGATCCTGCCGTGATCCACCAGCGCCATTAGCCGGCGCATTCTTTCCTTGCCGCCAGGGCAGAGGGTGGTCACGATTTTGTGATCGCCGAGGCCCGCGGCAAAAGGGTCGAGCGGAATCGACAGCTTGCCGGAATACACGCCCAAGCTCGAGAGTGTGCCGCCTGGACGAAGCACTCTAAGCGCCCCTTCAAAGGTTTGCGAGGTGCCTAACGCTTCGATGGCGACATCCGCACCCCGTCCGCTGGTAATGCGTTTCACCGCATCGAATATGTCCTCTTTATGAAAATCGATCACGAAATCGGCGCCCATACGCTTCGACATGGCGATACGGACCGGATCGGATTCGACTGCAATGACGAGCCCGGCGCCCTTGAGCCGCGCCCCTGCTGTAGCACATAGGCCAATCGGGCCCTGAGCAAATACCACCACTGTATCGGCCGGTTGCACATTTGCTGATTCAGAAGCCGAAAAACCGGTGGAGGCAATGTCCGCGAGAAGCACGACCTGTTCGTCCGAGAGTTCCTCTGGAATTTTCGCCAGATTCGCCTGCGCGTGAGGCACAAGCAGGTATTCAGCTTGTGCACCGTTGATCGTATTGCCGAACCTCCACCCGCCTATTGCGCCGCCGCATTGCGATAACTTGCCACTCAGACAAAATTCGCATTGCCCACATGGGGTAATCGCGCCGACCAGCACCCGTTCACCGACCTCATAGCCCGTAACTCCAATCCCGACTTCCTGGATCACCCCCACCGGCTCATGGCCGATGACGAGTCCCGGTCGAACAGGATATTCGCCCTTCAATATGTGCACGTCCGTGCCGCAAATCGTTGTGAGCGTGATTCGTATCAGGACTTCCCCATATCCGGGTTTTGGGATGGGCACATGCTCAATCCCAATCTGATTGGGTCCTCGAAAGACCAGCGCCTTCATGGTTTCAACTCTTGGATTTGGCGCGGTCCCGTTGTTTTCCCTAGTAATGGCCCTTGTAATCGTTCCTGTCGCCATGCTCATCCTCCTTCGTCAATCTAGCCGTCGCACCGGTCAAAATCGGTGATTTAGGTCACGCCTTGACGTGCGGTCATCGCCGAAATTTTCGAGATCGCAACCGGAGAAACAGATGTGACCTGCGTCACAGATGTTGATGATGGCAAATACATCAGCGCCTGGAATGGAGTGCGAAACTGCAGGTGCGTTTACGTGATTTCGCCGAGGCCAGCATGAAAAGCTATCGACCCGTTCTTTTCGTTTTTGCTCTGCTGATCTTTACGGCGCCCGTTTGGGCACACCACGGCACGGCCGCTTACGATGCGAGCAGAACTTTTACCGTAAAAGGCAACGTAACGGATTTTCAGTTCGTGAATCCTCACGTCCTGATCTTCTTCGATGTCTACGACGAAAAGGGCAGCGTTCAACGCTGGCAGGGAGAACTGACCAGCCCCAACCATCTCTCCCGATCGGGTTGGAACAAGCTCACGCTCAAGCGGGGCGATGAAATTACCTTTACCGGTGTAAGAGCCAAAAGCGGGGCGCCGACTTTATGGATTACGAAAGTCGTCAGAACCGATGGCCAGGAGATCCCTTTGACGCCCGGGGATTGATCCCCGCGACTGAATACGGGGTGAGGCTGTGTGCGAATCAGTTTTAATTCGGGAGTGGGGCGGCGACGCGTTTCACAAACGCGTCCTCGAACTCGAAAGCCGGGGATATTTGGCCAAGCTCGATAGCTATCGCATCATAGCGGAGATGGATCCGGAGACAGGTGAAATCGTTCACCTGCATACCATCGAGATGTTTGCAGGCCCTGCAGTGTCGGGTCTAAAAGATCCAAAAACCTGAACCGCCGTTCTGGGCTTCAGATGTATTCAAAAGTATTCAAATGTATTTAAATTATTTCTTTCCGCCAAGTTCCTTGACGTAAGCCGCCAGCGTTCTAATCTCATCCGATTTGAGCGTTTTCTCATATGCCGGCATCTTGTTTTTGCCTTTGGCAATGATCTGCTCGATCTCGGCTTCGGTTTCACCCTGCACCTGGCTCGAATGGAAGTCGTGCGTGCCAAGCTTCTGCCCAACCTGACTGCCGCTGCCGTCCGCGGCATGGCAGGCGACGCATTTCGCCTTGTAGGTTTTTTCAGCTTCAGTCTGCGCCCGCGCCTGCGAGGCAAAGAAGAGCAAAGCCGCCGCGAGTGTCAGGGATTGTATGGTCCAGATAGATTTCATAACGCACTCCTTGCCTTGTAATTTACCGATATCATTTTTTTCTTCTAGAAAGCATATCGCAACACAAACGTCACGTTGTTTCCATTGAAATTCTGAGATGCCAAGGGAGCCAGGCCGGCGGGATTTTCGATCCCGTAATTCTGATATCCGTAATAGTTCCACGCCGTGCGATAGCTGATCCCTTTGTAAACGTCCAATGTAAGGCTGGCGTAAGGCATCAGGTAATTGAAATCCAGCGTTCCGGCTGGGCTGAGGGGATTCAAGAAAGTCGTGCTCCCCCGAACGATGCTTCCCGAATACCCGACCAGTGCCGTGATGCGCTTGTGCGGCTTAAACATAATATCCGTGTACGCATAATTATCCCGGCTTGCATAGAACGAAAGAGTACCCAAGGGAGATGGTGATCCTGCGACGGGACAGGGCTGGGTAAAAAGAATCGAGCTATCCGGAAAGCAGATTTCAGTTTGCGTGTACACGTCCATATAGCCATAACCGAGATCGACAGTGAAGTCGCTACGCGGCGAAAGAGCCGTGCTCAGGCTATACGTTCTGCCGTGTTCGAGGTTGTTGACGGTATAAACGTTGTCGCGGTTCTCGTTGATGTCGACCGAAGCCGTGACGTTCGCCCACGGCTTCGGCTCATAGGTGGCGCGCACTTTATAGCTTTGCAATTGCCGCGGGCTGATCCGGGTGAACGAATTGTCGTTATAGCCGGCCATGAAATCTGCGTTAATCCGCAGATTATCTTTGGGTCGAGCCGCTACTCCAAATTCGGCAGCATTTTCGCGAATGTGGTAGTAATTTCGGGCGGTGTCGTTTGTGGCTTCGGGGCCCACCTCGGTAATGACTCCTGTAACCGGATCCAAAGAACAGTCCGAAGGAAGCGCACCCGCGGCAACGGCACAATCGGCGCGCGCGGCAAGAAAGCGGTTGGCTGCCGTCGCCGTTGCGCCCCCCGGGAAATACATCTCGCCTATGTCCGATGTTGCGGCAAAGTCGTCAATGGTGCGTGTTTGGTAGAAATAACCGATGTAGGCGCTCACCCGTTTGGTGAAATCGTATTTCACTTCGAGCAAATTGTTTTTGAGGTCCTGCCCCAGGAATTGGCTGACGGCTTCGCTCAAAACGTCGGGACCGGAGCTCGTATTATGCTGCGGACAATTTACGGCCGTGAAAGGCGCCGGGCACACGGTGGCGATGTTCGCCGCGGTGGCTGGCGAAATTGGCAGCGTTAGACCAGACTGGCCAAGACCGGCCTTTGTCGCAAATAAGTTAGTTTGGGTCGTGAGCCAGGCCGAAGGAATGCGCCAGTTGTGGTAATAAAACTCATCCCTCAGGCTCAGCTTATCCGTGATGTGGTATTCGCCGGCCCAGTTGACGTCCGCGACGACGCGCTTTGCTGCGGCAGGCCCCGCTGTCGTACTGGCCCGGGTAACGGTGCGGCTTATCCAGCCATTAAACATCTCGTTCAGATCGGTCATGACGTTGCTCGACTCGCTGTATGCGGCCGACCCAGACATAGTGAAATTCTTGAAATAGTCTGACTGAAAGCTGAACCGTTCGACCGGGAACTTGGCGCGCGGCGCGCCGATCAGGCTATAAGACAAAATGCCGGTGCAATTCGAGGCTACCGTCGGAGGGATCGTAGCCGAATTGATTACCGGGCTAGCGCACGGAGTAGTTCCCTGGAAGACAGCTCCCAGGTTGACCGGCGTGCCATTCGCAAGCTGAAATGCGAAGTCCCGGCTCGCAAGCGAGGTATCCACCCGCGTGTAGTTGAGCAGTTCGTCGAATGAAAGCGTGGTTCGCGGCAATCCGCGGTAATCGACGCCCATCCGATACTCGTTCGAAGTCCCGACGAGATCTGAGCTCACGACGGCAGCGGTCGGTTCGTAGCCGGTCGAGCCTGGCGCCTTCGTGGAGATGCGAGAATAGCCGAACCGAAACCGCAGCCGCGATTCCGGCAAAAGCAAAAGATCGTAGTCTTGCATATGGCGAACGAATTGCGACGCGTTGGGCGACGTCGTTATTGGGATGGGCGTCGAAAAAGTTGTGGTATTCAGCGGGTTGCCCAGCAGGTTGTAATTGAAAAGGTAATCGTCGCGCCGAAACGAAGCACGAAAGTCGTACCACTTGTTTTTGTCTACACGAAGCCGGGAGACGCTTACAGGATCGCCGCCGTAACCGAAGTTACCGAATGTCAGATCATCAAAAAGCAGCCCCTGGTGATTAGCCGAATGAATATTCAGGTCATAGTCAAACAATCGCCATCCGCTGGCATAATCCTGGAACATATTGTAATTCGTCAGATTGCCGTTGATCATGCTGTCGCGATAACCGAACTCGATGGTCTGCTGCGTGGTGTAATGGCCCCCGGCCTTTCCGGACGCTTCACCGGTTTGTTGCAGTGGGCCCTGATCCGGCAGCTCGGGATTTTGGGCCTTCGCGCCTGCGCTACAAACCAGGATCATGGTGAGCACCACCATTCCTGCCCCGCTGATCGAGAAAACATTCCGACGCAAGCGTTCCAGTCTGCCGAAGTGGTGCTGCTGATCGTGTCTGGACGTTTCCGGCGTAATTATCCCCATCCCCATGATCCTCATTTGAAAAGGAACGGACTGCTATTGGAGCCGTGGATCTGCGTATGGCAAAGCGTACAGGCCTGGTATTGAGCGGCCTGGTTATGGAATGAGGGAGCGCCAGGCGCATTTGCGAACGAGATCGTGTGGCACGACAGGCAGAGCAGATTGACGTTGCTCATTTTCAGCAGATGCACGTTGGGCGAACCGTGAGGCGTGTGGCAGATCTCGCACCCTTCGGTTCGCACCGGCTCGTGCTCGTAAACGAAAGGTCCCCGCTTGTCGGCGTGGCAGTTGTAGCAAACCTGATCCTCAGTCACCGAAGTGCGCAGTTGGTGCGACCGCTCTGTGCCGTGAGGATTATGGCAATCCGAACACTGCACGAGACCTTCATTCACGCGGTGCCGGAATGGCATCGAGAACTGCGCACGCTGTTGCTGATGGCAGCCGTAGCAGAGCTCCGGCTGGGTTTTGACCAGCAGGAATTCGCGCGTCGCGGAGTGGTGGGCGGAATGGCAGGAGGTGCACGCAATATCGCTCCTGGCGTGCAGCGAGTTGATCGCATGGAGTTGCTGCGTACTGCTGGCGTGGCAACTCAGGCATTGCGCGTTGATTGCCTTGGGAGTCGCCTTGGGAAAAAGGAAGAGTTTGGAAGTATCCGCCGGGTTTGCTACGTGGTCGGCTGCAGGACCGTGGCACGCTTCACAGCCCTGCTTTGCCGGACCGCCGCGTGTGTTGTTCGAGGTCTTCCAATGCCGCGACTTCTCCCAACTTTCATATTCCGCAGCGTGGCAGTCCTTGCACGCGTCGGCACCCGCATAGCCGCCGGCGGGCGCTTGCGAAACGGCATTCTGTTGGGCCTGGGCTGGAAAGCTCCACAACCATAAAGCTGAAAGCACGGCTGCCAGCGTCAAGAATGTTCTCTGGTGCACTCAATCACTCCTCTTAGCAATCCAGGTGCACGGGCGCCTATTTTCAACACATCCCAACTCGTCTTATGTGACCCGCGTCACAGAACTGATCTTTAATTTGTCTGTGCGCTAAAGAATGCGAAACAGGCAGGCTGAATGAAGGGAAAGGGTCAAAGATCTGCATTGCAGCCGTTCGCGCCGCTATTACACGTTCGGTTATCACCTGTGTCAACGCCGCTGAAATGGCTTTGGTGTCTAATTTTTAAACAGCGATGTGCAAAGGAAACGCCCCGACTATCCGCGAACCGCCAATACCGGACATTTTGCGGAGGCCATGACACGGTGTGCTACGGCCGATCCCAGATGTGTCGCGGCATCGACGTGTGCCGTCGGTTTCGCGCCGATTACGATCAGATCGGCCTTTTCTTCCTCGGCTACCCTGAGGATTTCCTCGGCAGCGTTCCCGAATTCCACCCTGTAGGAAGGGGTTTGGACCAATTCAGCTTCGGCCGAAACTATGTGATGGAGCCGTTCCGTACGGCTTCTTAGCTGGACCTGTGGATCCGCCGGCAGATCGAAATCCTCCTCACCCATTACGTGCAGCAACGTCAGCTTCGCGCCGAACTCTTCCGCGAACGAAAGCGCATAAGCCGCAGCCGCGATGGATTCTGGGCCAAAGTGCGTGGCGAAAAGAATTCGCGTAAACTGCAGGTCGCCCTTCTCGGGCGCCGTTGCGCGCGGTCCCAGCGTCAGAACCGGGCACGGCGCCCTCCGAAGCGCCTCCTCCGTAACGGACCCGAGCACGAACCTGCCCAGGCCTTCCCGGCCATGAGTGCCCATTACCACGAGGTCAATGCGAAACTCTCGGAGATCGGCAGAGACGGCCTCCCAGAATGTGCCGTGCTGCAGCAGCACCTTGTGCCGTACACCCCGAAGTGTCGCGTCGATTCCTTCCATGTCGCGGACGGCCGCCTCCTCAATGGCTTCCTGGGTCGCGCCCCAATACTCCGGGGGGACCAGTGCCGTTTCCGAAGGCGAGATCACATGCGTTACGTATAGTTCGGCCCCATAGTGACCTGCTATAACCCGTGCCCAACCTAACGCCGCCTCCGAAGCGGCGGAGAGGTCCGTCGTCAACAGCACGTTGCGAAATGCCAACCTCGGCCTGGTAGCAGTGACGTTCATTGTCGGCCCCCCCTTTCTCGCTTCGGCTGCCGCGACTGGTTGCACGAAGCACCCTCACCGATTCAGCCCGACCCACACCCAAACCGCGGCCCATGCCATGAGCAGCAAGCCGGACAGCACCGCGAGGTAAATAATGATCCGCGCGAGTTGGTTCATTTTCGAGATGAGTACCTGCTGCTCGGACGCCATCATTGCCTGTTCGGCCTTGTTGAGGTAGAGCTGGTCTTCTTCTCTGCTCGAAAGCGCATTACCGTAGATTACCAACACGAACAAAACAGCTGTCACGACGCCCCAGGAAATGAACAAATACATGAGTGAATGCGACATGGCCATCATGGGTCTTCTCCTCCAGGCCTTACGATTTCGACGTTCGGTGGCAGCATAAAGGAGCGCCCCTGCTGAGGCAGTGACGTCGGTCACCAGGTGGTGTGAGATTGCTAAACGACCGGCCTATTGACGCGGCGAAAAGTAAGGCCCTATGGTAGGGGCGCAAACGGGGTACCATCCGCCCCGAAAAGAGGAGCGAATCGGCACCTGTTTGCGGAATGTTAACCGGAGCGAATTCTTGAGGTTGCCAGCCGCTATGGAGGAGTGTAGGATTGGGCATCATTCCGGCTGGCTTGCCAGTCCCCCTTGCTGAGGTGGCGCATCAGATACTGCAGTTGGTACGGAAAAAACTCCGAGGGTAAGGGGTAATGGAGTTGCGCAGACGCGGGGATAAACTCGCGGCATTGCTGGGGCTTTGCCTCGCTCCCACTGTAGTTCTCGGCCTTGCCGGATGTGAGGATGCAGCCCGGAACCTCTCTGCCTATCACCCTTCCGTAGTCCGCTCGGTTACCACCCAGCAGCGCAATTCCGCTGCGAAGCTCAAGCAGTCGCCCGGGCCGCCGATCAAAATAGCGCCTCTTCCACTATTGCCATCGCGCGGGCGCACAGCGTTTCTGGCTTTGATGGCGCCAGATGCTGTAAACCGTCTCGCAGATCGCGTCAGGATACTGTTTGACGCCGGCCAACAGGATGCGAACGCTGGCCGCCCCGAGGCCGCCCGGCAGGACTATGACCGCGCACTGGACCTGCTGCTCGCAAGCCCGTTTGACATCGCCAAAGAGCCGCCGCTTTCCGATCTTTTCAATCAAATCATGGCCTCTTTGCCGGCAACGCAAAACCCTGTTGAAAACTTGAGCACTGCACAGGCCCCGGAAATCCCAGTGCAACAGCAGAACCAGCCGTCGCCTCTGGACCAGATCACGGCGATAACCGGGGAAGAAGTTCCAGCAACTCCGGGCGACACAGGACTGAAAAACCGTGCGGAACGCGAGGTGCAGGCTGTGCCGCACGATCTCCCTTTGACCATTAACGATCCTGTCCTTTCGTTTGTAAATTTCTTTCAGACCCCGAGAGGGCGCGCCATCGTGGAGAACGGTTTGACCAGGGGCGGGCGCTACCGCGATATGATTCGTCGCGTGCTGACACAGGAAGGCCTGCCGACTGACCTGATGTATCTGGCACAGGCGGAGAGTGCATTTCAACCGCAGGCGCTTTCGAGAGCAGGCGCTCGCGGCCTGTGGCAATTTATGTCTTATCGCGGCAAGCAGTATGGGCTGGAGCACAGCTGGTGGCTCGACGAGCGGCAGGATCCGGAGAAGGCCACCCGTGCTGCGGCGCATCACCTGCGCGATCTTTATGACATGTTTGGCGATTGGTACCTCGTCATGGCTGCTTACAACTCCGGGCCGGGCACCGTGCAGCAAGCAATTGAGCGGACGGGTTATGCGGATTTCTGGGAGCTCTATAAAGCCAACGTGCTGCCGCAAGAGACCAAGAACTATGTACCGATCATTCTGGCTCTGACGCTGATTTCCAAAGACCCGGCACGATATGGGATCGAATTCACTCCAGATGAACCACTGAAAGTGGATCGCGTGCAGCCCGGACATGCCGTGGACCTGCGGCTGGTTGCCGATACCATCGACATAGACCTCGATACTCTGCGGCTGCTCAATCCTCAACTGCTTCGCCTGGTTACGCCTAACGATCCGCAGTTTGTGCTGCAAATTCCTGCCGGTAAAGCCGAAGAATTCGAGAAGAGCATGGCTGAGATTCCGCCAGAACATTGGCTGAGCTGGCGACGCCACCGTGTAGAGGAAGGCGAAACTCTTGCCAGCATTGCCCGGCGATATCGCATTACCGTGGCATCTCTTGCCGAGGCGAATGGGCTCGAGTCGCAGGCGCGCCCCGAAGTGGATGCAAAGCTGATTATCCCGGTGTCGGCGCAAGCTCGTCCGAGCTTGGGCGAACTGGTGCGCTATCGCACACGCCGCGGCGATACAATTGAAAGTGTTGCCGATCAGTTCAACGTGACCGTAGCAGAACTGAAGAAATGGAACGGCATGCGCAGCAACCGCCTGGTCGCCGGCATGCGCTTGAAGATCTACCCCGGAGTAACCGGTCCTATGCCGGTCAAAGCTTCCCTTACCATGGCTCAGGCTAACCTTCCGTCAAAGGCCGGTCAGCCGGTCGTGCACCGGGTTCGCCAGGGCGAAACGCTGTGGTCTATCGCACAGGCCTACCAGACGACCATAGAAGCGCTGCGCACGGGTAATCGTTTTCTGTTCAGCAGACCGTTGCAAACCGGCGATATCCTGACTATCGTCCAGTCGCACTAATCTAGAAAATCTGTCGGTGCTGACAGGCAAGCTCAGCTTCCTGGCGAAACTTGTCTGTGAGGCACGATTTGCTTGCATCATTCGCGGAAAACGGTGCTACTCTGGGCGACGAGTTCGCGGCCGAACGGACGGCTTGACAAAAGCTTCACATTCCGTTTATAAGCCGCCGATGCCGCGGCGGCGAGGTCGGCCGGAATGCAAAGCGGCTGACCTTACGGAGGAATCATGGCCTGGCTACATGATAACGGCGACGAGAACGAATACTCCCAGTTCGAAGAAGATGAAGGCGGCGAAGATAAGGATGAGGGTGTTTTAGAAGAGACCGAAGAGGAAATGGTCATCACCGAGCGCCCGGGAATTTCCGAAGCCCCGGTATCGGCACCAAAACCCAAGCCGCGCAAACCAAAGGCCGCGAAAGCTCGGCGGAAACCGGCTCGAGCCAAGGCGGGTTCGAAAAAGAAAGCTGTCGGCAAGAGTTCGCGGAAGAGTTCCGGACGCAAGCGTGCCGGAGCGCGCAAGAAACGATAGGGCGACCGAAATCACGCCAGGGACTCAGGGCGAGTGCCAGTTCGCTCACGATCCCAATTCAACAATCGGATCTCGGGCCGCAGTGGGCTGCAGGCATGGTTGTGTTCGCGTTCCTGCGCTGCAAGGGCGGGGCATACGTGAGGCAGCCTGGCTACCGGATTGAGTCTCTGGCATTGCCTGGCCGGCGAATTTCCGCTCGATAACCTCGCTCGCTATGGTGCTCGCGATTGAGCATATAAGGCGAATGCGTGGAGGCGCGCAATCGCACCTGATGCGCTGCGATGATGGTGCCTATTACATCGTCAAATTCCAGAATAATCCCCAGCATATTCGTGTTCTGGCGAACGAAATGCTCGGCACAAGGATTGCCGGGCACCTGGGTTTGCGCGTTCCGAAAGTCGAAATTGTGGAAGTTCGCCGGGAGTTGATCGAGCTTACGGCTGAGTTGGTGATTCAATTGGGAACAGGCCGGACACTTTGCCGCGCGGGCAGGCAATTCGGTTCTTGTTACCCCGGTGATCCTGCGCAGATTGCCGCATACGATTTCCTTCCCGACGAACAGATGGCGCATGTCGAAAATCTGGCCGACTTTGCCGGAATGCTGGTTTTCGACAAATGGACCTGCAACACGAACGGGCGGCAGGCTATTTTTTTCCTCGAGCCAGGCCGGTCACGCTATCAAGCGATGGCCATCGACCAGGGGTTCTGTTTTAATGCCGGTGAGTGGAATTTTCCCGATGCCCCGCTGCGCGGACTTTATAATCGGCATGTCGTTTATCGACATGTCACGGGAATGGATTCGTTTGAGCCGTGGCTCAGCCGGGTCGAAGAAAGGTTGAGTACAGCACAGATCGGGGAGATGGCGGCCGCCATTCCGCCGGAATGGTACAACGACGAATATGACCGGCTGGAAGAGTTGATCCGCAAGCTCGACCAGCGGCGGGGGCGCGTGCGCGAATTGATCCTCTCCGCACGGGATTCCGGGCGGCAGCCTTTCCCCAATTGGAAATGAAGCGGCTCTGAACAGGAAGTGAACCATGCCGGAACCACAAGCTTTAACCGCTCTGCGGCCATGCGCATATCACGTTGTTCGCTACACGCCCAATCTCGTGCGCGACGAGTGGGTCAATGTGGGTATTTTGCTGTTTGATCCTGCCGGCGGGCGGATACTTCAAAGACTGGTCGAAGAGCCCGAAGAGTTTGCACGCGTTCGCCGGCTGCACCCGGGCCTCGATGAGGAGCTGTTGCGCCGTCTGTCCAATTACCTGAATTCGCAGTCTCCGGCTGCAAGCGGCAATGGCGGACCGCAAGCTTATATCGCGCGCCTGGAGCAAACGCTGTCGACGACAGTCCAGCTCAGCCCCCGGAAAGGCTTGCTGGCAGAAGACCTCGAAGCCGAGCTGGAGCGGCTGTACCACGATCACGTGGAGCTTCCGCGGCAGCGCTCGACCGAGGATCTCTCCTCGCGCCATCGCATCCGATCGCGCGCAAATCAGATCTTCCAGGGTACCGGCATCTGGCCCCGGCTGGAGCGCCGGCTGCGTGTGGACGACTTCACCTATCCCGGCGATCCGCTGCGTCTGGATTACGGATATCGCCGCAACGGCACGCGTGGCTACGTCCAGGCGCTAAGTCTCTCGCGCGAACCGGGGCAAGCGAAAGTGTTGGCGTTTACGGCGGATGCGGTCCGGCAGAAACTCGCACATTCAGAATTCACCGCAGTCACGGAAGCCGAGCCTCACCCGGAAGAAAATACCCGCCACCGTTTTGTTGTCGGACTGCTACAGGAGCGCGAGATTAACATCGTGCCTCTGTCTCGCCTCGCCGAATGGTGTTATCGACTCCGCCCAACTTTGCTGAACGGAACCACCAATTAGCGGGATGCGTCAGACAAGCGCTTCCGTCCAGTTTTCAAGCCGTTCTTTCACCCGGCGCATGAACCGGTGAGCTGTGGCACCATCCACCACGCGATGATCGTAGCTCAAGGTCAAATAGACCATGGAGCGAATCGCAATGGCATCGTTGATCACCACCGGACGTTTTTGGATCGCGCCAATGCCCAGGATTGCGACGTTAGGCTGATTAATAATTGGCAGCCCCATTAACCCACCGAATGTGCCGGGATTGGTAATGGAGAAAGTGCTCTCCTGAACATCTTCAGGCTTCAGCTTTTTGGCGCGCGCGCGGTCCGCCAGGTCACTTATGGCACGTTGCAATCCGAGCAGGTTCTTTTCCTCCGCATGTTTGAGCACAGGAACGATAAGGCCCCAGTCAAGAGCCACGGCGATGCCGATGTTGATCTCCTGGTGCAGGATGATGTTCGTGCCTTCGACCGATGCATTGACGGTGGGGAAATCGCGCAAAGCGTCCACGCAGGCGCGCACAAAGAACGGCATGAACGTGAGCTTCATTTGGTGCTTCTGCTCGAATTCGGCGCGGGCTGACTCGCGGATTTGAGCCACGCGTGTCATGTCTGCCTCGTCAATGGAATAGACATGCGGCGAAACACGCTTTGAAAGCACCATGTGGTCGGCGATCCTTTGCCGCATTACGCTCATGGGCTGTACTTCATAGTGGCCGAAGTAGATGCGTTCGCGTGGCAAAGCTGTCTCAACCATCGCGCCCTGAGCGGCAGTGGGCGGTGTCGGTGTGGCGGCTCGCTCCGGTGATGACACGGAACCCGCTGATGTTTGCACAGCGGAGATGGCAGCGAGCACGTCTTTTTTGCTGATACGCCCGCCGGCTCCAGTGCCCTGGATCATGCCCAGGTCAACTCCACTCTCACGGGCGAGCCGCCGCACGAGCGGAGAGCTGCGAATCCGCTTACCGTCGGGGGTAACGGTCTCTTCTTCCCCTTCTTCAGACGGCGCACTTGCCGCCGGAACTGCCATCTGCGGAGCGGCTTGCACAGGCGCAGAAGCACGTTGCACCGGCGGCTGAGGCTTTGGTTGTGTGGTGCTGGCCATCGCTGATTCGGAGGAACGCGCCGGCGCAGCTCTACCTGCCTGAGTTCCGGGTGCGTCGATCAGCGCGACGACAGTCTGGATGGGAACCGTCTTCCCTTCTTCTACTTTAATCTCTTTCAGGACGCCCGCAGCGGGGGACGGAATCTCTGCGTCGACTTTATCGGTGGAAATTTCAAACAGCGGTTCATCCCGGTCAATGGTATCGCCCGGCTTTTTCAGCCATTTCGTAATCGTGCCCTCGAAGATGCTTTCGCCCATCTGAGGCATGATGACTTCGACGGACATCGGACTCTCCTGCGTTCACAAGGATGCGCTCAGTAAATCGCAAACTTCAATAGCGCGCCAATTCGCGGGCGGCATCTGCAATGCGCGCGGCATTGGGCAAAAAACGCTCTTCCAGCGGCGGCGAAAACGGCACCGGCGTGTCCAGGGAAGTGACCCGGCGAATCGGCCCGTCCAATTCATCGAACGCGGCTTCGGTCACAATAGCGGCAATCTCTCCTGCGATTCCGCCCGTGCGCGTGTCCTCGTGCACCACGAGAAGTTTGTTGGTGCGCCTCACCGATTCGATGACGGTTTCGCGATCGAGCGGCAAAAGCGTGCGCAGATCCACCACTTCCGCCTCGATGCCTTCCCTTGCCAATTGCTCGGCGGCTTCGAGCGATGCGTGCATCATCGCGGCGTAGGTCACGATGGTCAAATCCCGACCCTGCCGTCGAACCATGGCTTTGCCGATCGGAACCGTATAGTCGGCTTCGGGCAGCTCTTCTTTGATGCGCCGGTATAGGAATTTATGCTCAAAAAAGATCACGGGATTATTGTCGCGTATCGCCGATTTGAGCAGGCCCTTGGCATCGTATGCGGTCGCGGGATAGACAACTTTCAGGCCCGGGGTATGCACGAAATACATCTCCGGATTCTGGGAGTGAAAAGCGCTGCCGTGCACGCCTCCGCCAGCCGGGCCCCGAATCACGATGGGCACCGGAGCGCCCCAGCGGTAATGTGATTTGGCCACAAAATTCGTGATCTGGTTAAAGGCGCACGCAATGAAATCGATGAATTGCATCTCCGCCACGGGCCGCAGGCCCAGATAGCTCATGCCCACCGCTGCGCCGACAATCGCGGTTTCACTAATGGGCGTGTCAATGACGCGTTCCCAACCGAAGCGTTCGAGCAGCCCGGCCGTAGCTTTGAACGCGCCGCCGTATACCCCGATATCTTCTCCGAGCAGCAACACCGCCGGATCGCGGTCCATCTCCTCGAGCAGCGCCTGCCGAATCGCGTCTAGATAGGTGACCTGGGCCATGGCTATCTCCGCTCCCTACGGGAAACAGGCGCCGCTGCTTTCCGCTTGCGGTCGTTCTGCGAATTGTTGATCACACCAGGCTCCACCACTGACTCCTGCTGCTCGATGCGATCCACCGCGATGGTATTGCCGGCGTCAACTCCGCCAAAGTTCGTGATGGTCCACTCCGGCTTCACGTTGGACTTTGGCGGCATCAGTTCCTCTTTCGCACGGCGCCATTGCGGTTGGATTGTGTGACAGCCGTTGCAATAGACGCCCTGTTCGGCAAGCTCCGGAGGAGGAAAGGGCGAATTCTCCGCGAATTCGAGGTCCTCGGCCAGTTCACGCTCTATGCGGGCATGTATGGCATTTTGTTCCTTTTCATTCCAGAGCTTGTGCTGGTCAAGGTATTTTTCGTAGCGCCGCAAGGGATCGCGTGCTTTCCAATACTCAAACATTTCGCGCGGGACGTATTCGGCGGGATCATGCTGTGCGTGGCCAAGCATGCGCATTGTCTTCGCTTCGATCAGTACAGGACCGCGGCCCTCGCGCGCGCGCGCGACCGCTTCCCGCGCCACCCGTAGCACGGCCACTAGATCGTTGCCATCGACCGTATAGCTGGCTATGCCATACGCGCGGGCGCGATCGGCAAAATCACGAATGGGCGCCTGGCGGTTGACGGGGGTGGAATAGGCCCACTGGTTATTCTCGAGCACAACCACAAGGGGCACGCGCTGCACGGCCGCGAGATTCATCCCTTCGTGAAAAGCACCCGTCGAAGTACCACCGTCGCCTATCCACGTCAGGGCCACGATCTTCTGACCGAGATATCGACCCGCCATTGCGACTCCCGCCATTACTGGGATCAAATCGCCCAGCATGGATATGGGGGAGATCACGTGATGGACCTTCAGATCGCCGAAATGACAGGTGCCGTCTTTCCCCTGAGTGGGCGAGGTCGCCCGGGCCATATATTGAGTCATTATGTCGCGGGGTCTATAGCCGTGCACCAGCAGCGAACCGACATTGCGAATGAGCGGGGCGATCCAGTCGTTCTTGCCCAGAGCATAGGCGGTGCCTATCGACGTGGCTTCCTGACCCAGACTGCTATACAGGCCGCCGACAACTTTGTTCTGGCGGAAGAGGCGGACCAACAACTCGTCGAGCGACCGGTTCAGCCGCATGTAATAGTAGAGTTCGAGCGCTTCGTCGCGGGTGATTTCGGCCCTGCCGGAGTCAGACTTCATGTACGCTCCCTCAGAGGTGAAAATCCTGCCTCACTATACCTCTGCTTAACGCAGGCAACCAGCGTGGGTCGCGGAACGCAGCAGGCCTGCCGAAATTGTGAGCCGGGACGTGAAATCGCCGCGTAGCCCCACCCCACTTTTGCGCAAGTGTTCATTTTGCTGGAGTTAGCCAAATCGTGCGAAATCCACAATGCGGACGAAGATTCCCTAAAATCGGAGCTGAAATCGACCGCATTTGATGCCGCCGTTCGAATCTAATCCGCACGTTCCGGAGCCGAGTTGCTGCCCTCGCTCCGCGACCAATCCCGAAAAGGAATGAATGCCTCTGCAGCCCAGGCTGAAAACACGACCGCAATCCCAAAGAGCACGGCTAACTATTTTACCGCGCACGTAAAGTGCTTGCCGCGTCAGCGGGCGAGTAAGCCGACAGGGGTGGCTGGATTGCTCAGCCAGCTATGGAACTCGGCGGGCGGTGCAGGGACCAAATCCAACCCAAAAACTTCGACAAAGGCTGCGCTGAGAGTTGTGGTCACATCGTTACGTGCCATCGAAACGCCCATTTCCTCCAGAGACGTAACCCTGCAGTTGGCAATGCCACAGGGTGTGATCAGGTCAAAAAAACTCAAATCAGCGGAAACGTTGTACGCGAATCCATGGGACGTCACCCAACGGCTGATGTGCACGCCAATAGCCGCAAGCTTTGCGGGGCAGGATAGGTGATCATCCCAACGATGTTCGAGGTTCTGAACCCAAACGCCGGTGCGGCCAGGAACGCGAAATGCCGTTATGCCAAACACGGCAGTTGCGCGGATCATGCATTCTTCGAGTTGACGCACGTACCACACGACGTCACGCCGGATGCCGTTCAGATCGACAATCGGGTAGCCGACGACCTGGCCTGGGCCGTGATAGGTAATGTCACCACCGCGATTAGTGTGATGAAATTCCACGCCTTTGGCTCGCAGGAGTTCTTCGGAGGCGAGTAGATTTTCCTGCTTTCCGTTGCGGCCCAGAGTAATAACGTGGGGATGTTCGCAGAAGAGCAGCAGATCAGGGATGTTGTTTGACTTGCGGGCGGCGACAAGTCGCTGCTGGAGCGCCGCCGCATGGGCATACGGGATCGTGCCCAGATCGACAATGACGCAGCTCTTCATGCGCGCAGAATTTCGCCCCGCAGTGACTTCGACTAATAGTTTATAGCCAGCCCTCGAACGGCGGCGAATGCGTCGCCCATGGCCTCCCAAACGGTCGGGTGAGCATGCACCGTGAACATCATATCGTCAATGGTAGCCTCGAGCTGCAACGCTGCGACAGACTCAGCAATTACCTCGGTGGCTAAGGGTCCAATGATGTGAACACCCAGAATTTCGCCGGTCGAGTCATCCGCAATTACTTTAATGAATCCGTCGTGGTGATTGAGTATGGACGCTTTGCTATTGGCGAGGAACGGAAACTTGCCTGTTTTGACGGCATAGCCCGCGTCTCGCGCGTGTTTTTCCGTCAGACCAATGGAACCGATCTGCGGCTCGCAGTAGGTGCAGTTTGGAATTCGGCTCCGCTCCAAAACGGGCACTTGCTTGCCGGCTATTTTCCCCACTGCGATGATGCCTTCCATGGACGCGGCGTGGGCCAGTTGAGGCATTCCGGCCACAATGTCTCCAATGGCATAGACCTGCGGTTCAGCGGTTTCGTTGTACCGCCCCACGTGGACAAATCCTCGCTCCAGTTTTGCGCGCGTTTTCTCCAAACCGATGTTTTGCGTCAGCGGCGCCCTTCCTACGGCAATCAAAACATTATCGGCGTCGAGTGTTTGGGCTTGGCCGCCCTTATCGCGAAAAGTCACGCTGGCGCCGCCGCCGTCTCGTTTTACCGATTCGACACTTGCTTCGGTGAAGACACGGATTCCACGTTTGCGAAAAGCTTTTTCCAATTCCGTGGAGATCTCTTCGTCTTCAAGCGGCACAACCCGAGGGAGCATCTCAAGGATGGTCACTTCCGATCCAAAGGAGCGGAAGATGGAAGCGAATTCCACGCCTACAGCGCCGGCGCCGACGACTACCAGATGCCGCGGAACCTGCGGCAGCCTCAAAATGTCGCGATTTCCGACAATCACTTTGCCGTCAAACTCAACTCCAGGAAGTGAGCGCGCTTCCGAACCGGTGGCAAAAAGAATATGGTTGGCCTCGACGTCGGTGATCTTTCCGGCATTTTCGACCTGCACGTGATGCGGAGCCGCCCAGCGGCCCCATCCCTGCAGCGTCTCGACTTTATTCTTGCGGAATAGAAATTCGATGCCCTTGGCATGTTTGTTGACGATGCGCTCCTTGCGCGCCAGCATCGCCTGCCAATTGATTTTTACCTCAGATACTTCGATGCCGAATTCACCGGCGTGCTTGAAGGTGTCGTAGACCTCGGCATGATGAAGCAGAACTTTCGTCGGAATACAACCAACATGCAGGCAAGTGCCACCGAGAAAGCCGTCTTTTTCGATCACCAGCGTTTTCAGGCCCCATTGCGAGGCACGAATCGCGGTGACATATCCGCCGGGTCCGCTGCCAATAATCGCCAGATCGTATGCAGGCAAAGCTTACCTCCGTCCTTTTCCGGAAAAATTCTCGCCGAGGTGAATCGTCGACGCCGGGTACGGCATCAGAAGAGGTCTTGCGAATCGGCTTTGAGCCCGAGACGCAACGCGCGCCGGGCGAATGCCGCGAGTTCCAACAAAGCTGAGATTCTAGCAACGCGGCGTCCAGAGCCGCAACTTGCCTGGTATTCATAAAGCTCGCCGGTTCGCAAACGCTGGTGCGTATTCGCAAGCACTGGTGCTTAGGCGTAGCACTGTAGTCATTTGGGGAAAAATATGGAGGCAAGAATCCGAACCGCGACACTTGAATCCTAGTAACGGGGCCAGCGGGCCTTTCTTGACACTCGGAAAGGTGGTACGTACAATGACCGTTTTGAATTCCGCCGATAAAGTGATCAGTGGGACTGCAAGCATGGATAAGAAGCGTCTGGAATACTATAAGAAGAAGCTCCAAGCCAAGCGCGAAGAGCTATTGCGCAGCATTGCGCGTACGGAAGAGGAAGGCCGCTCAGCGGATGACGATCCGACAGTAGATTTGGCGGATAAGGCCGCCAACTCGTACACAAAGGAATTCCTCTTTGGGCAGAACAATACGGACCGGAGCACGCTTCAGCAAATCGATGCAGCCCTGAACCGCATCCGCAACAACACCTATGGCACCTGCGTGAATTGCGAAACAGAATTACAGCAGAAGCGGCTCGAAGCAGTTCCGTGGGCCAGCCACTGCACCGTTTGCCAGGAAAAGCACGAGCAGGGACTCCTGTAACAATTCAGCTGAGCCGCCTTACGACGGCTCCTCCGAGCGGGGCGCTTTTTTTGTGCGCCCAGATGGGCTAAGGTAGCCCCGCGCGGGGGCAGCGTGCCAACATTCCGATCATCATTACAAAGCGCATATGGGGCAGTCATTTCCGTATTTTTTCCAGCACCCTGCCGATTATGCGGGGAACTGTTGGATACTGCCCGGCGTGTACCGGTTTGTCATTCGTGCCTGACGGCGCTGGCACCGTTGGTTGGCCCGGCTTGCGCGCGATGCGGAAGGCCGTTCGCATCGCCGTTAGCCACAGACGTGATACATACTCCGTTGTGTCACGTGTGCCGCCGCAACCTGTACGATTTCGATTTCGCGCGAAGTTATGGCGCTTATTCGGCGAGCATGGCCGGTGCGGTCATGCTTTTGAAGTACCAGGATGTGAGACCACTCGCGACGTGGTTTGCCGCGCGCATGCTCGAAGTGGTCGATCAAAATCGAGAGAGCTACAGCCCGGATGTGGTTGTGCCGGTCCCGGCCCATGCTGACCGACTGCGACAACGTGGGTACAATCAGGCCGAATTGATTGCCAAGCCTCTGGCGCGATCGCTCAGATTGCCCTGCCGATCTTACCTGCTGGTACGCACCAAAACACGACCGGATAAGCTGCGGCTTACCGTGAGAGAGCGTTGGCGTACGGTTCGCGGCGCGTATACGATTCGTCAAGGTCTCCGAGTTGACAAACTTCGCGTTTTGCTGGTAGATGATGTATTGACCACCGGAGCGACTCTTGATGCGTGCTCAAGGGCTTTACGTAAGGCTGGGGCAGCAAGAGTGGTCGCGGTAACGGTGGCTCGGGCTATCCTGCGCTCGGCGGATATCGGCGCGGGAGTGCCCCGCGGCGAACCAGAAGATGAACGCGGACCAATCCGATGATGGTGTAAGTCGGCAGGAGAAACCAGTCCTGCCGCTTCCGAGTCGCGAGCAAAATAGTCATCAAAACCTTCCGTCCGGAACACACCGCAAACCTGCTGTTATGCAGGAACCGGTGCTCGTCCTCAACGCGACCTTCGAACCGATCAACGTGACCGCCGTGCGGCGGGCTATGGTCCTTCTTCTCAAGGGTGTAGCTCAGGCTGAAGAGCTGAACCATCATGAAGTGCATTCGACCTCACGGGTCATGAAAGTTCCTTCGGTCATTCGTTTGCTTGCCTATCGACACATTCCTCAGCAAACGCGCGCGCTTTCGCGGAAAAACATCCTCTTGCGCGACAGAAACACATGCCAGTTTTGCGGAGCTGTGTTTCCCGCATCCGAACTGACACTGGATCACGTGGTGCCTCGTTCGCGTGGAGGGCGATCCTCCTGGGAGAACCTGGTGGCTTGCTGCTACCAGTGCAACAACCGGAAAGGGGACCGGACTCCCGAGGAAGCGGGGATTAAACTGGCGCGGCGGCCACGCCCCTTCACGCTATATACATCGCGACAGCTGATGCGGCTCATCGGGAATCGTGACGAGAAGTGGCGTAAGTATCTGTTTTACTGATACTTATCGGCCGCTTGGACCGTCGCGAATGATGCAACTCGGTCGCTTTTGGCGGCATCAGAAATAGTAAGACCACTTCTAGGACACACCCCGGGAAGCAGCTGTGGCTCTGCCAAGGCTGCTTCCATTTTTTTTGGGGTGCCCTAGACCCTCTGAGAGCCGCGTTACCGAAGAGATTGGCGGAGAACTACTCGCAATCCCCGACGCCAGTTCTCATTTAAGCCCACTCGGCTGATCTGGATTTCCGGCGCCAAGAAGCGCGCCAAAATGTCGCCTGTGGGATGGAACCGCAGGGAAGGCGCCACGAGTATCACAAGAGGGGGGTGGGAGCTGAGATTTATTCCGGGGAAATAGCCGTAACGGGCGAAATCACCCTGAACCTGGTGCTGCCGGACTCGCAACCAATAATCGATGGCCTGGGTGACGATGTGCACGTCCTCATTGGCTTTGAGCTCGATAACGGTAAGGCGGCCCTCACGGGATACCCCAAGCAGGTCGATGATGCCGCGATCTCCAGATGAGACCGCGGGAACCTGAGCGTAGATGAAGCGAGAATCGAGGCGGGGATCGATGCGGCTCGGGTCGGCCAGCACCATGGATTCGAGCCATCGCTCGGGCTGCGCGCGGTAGAAGGAATGGTGCCTCGCGGCGGCGAAAGGCGAGCGGTGAAGCTCAAGATCGTGGACGAGGCGTTGGAGTTCGGGCCTGGTGGCTGCGTTCAACGCTTGCTCAGAATCAACACCAAAGAAGATGCCGCCGGGCCCGCATCGCGCGAAAAGCAGGCCGCGGAAACGCAGACCCGCGTCTCGCGTGGCCGGAATCGGCTCCGCAGTAATTGCAGCGGGATTCATGCGGCGAATGGACTCGATGTCATTTCGTGCTGCAGATAAGAGCGCTTCGTATTCCCGGCGCGGCACAAGCCAGGATTGGATGTTTCCTACGTCTTGCGGGTCAAGCCGCCGCGCTCGCCAACTTGCGGCGTCATACTCGTATAGCTCCACCTCGACCGAGAACGCCCGCAGACGATGCGCACTGATACGCCCGGTGCCCTGTGGGAAGAAAAGCCGTAGCCCTGCAATCGGTTTTCTCAATTTTAAATGGCGCGAGCGCTCAAGCCACAGCAGGCCAAAAGTAAGCAGGCCATCATAAGTGGCGGCGTTCTCGCCCGGTGCGGCGGCCATAATTGCCATGGAAGGGTGATTGCCCGTGGATGTGCCGCGAATATAGCTGCCGGAGATGGAATGTTCGAGATCAGCAGCCGAGGTGACTGAGGAGAGAGCTTCGTCGGGAAATTGATGCGCGAGCATTTCCATCAGCCGTGATCGAAATTGCTCGCGGCGTAAGCGGCCGTACTCTGGCTCGCGCTCGCTCTTTGTGAATTCAAGCCGGCTGGCCCGAGTACGTCCAAAGCGCGTCACCTTCAGCGCAAGGCGGCCGTCGCCATCTTCCAGTAATGCTGTCACATGACGAACGAGGGTGGCTTCCGCGGACCACAAGTGGAGCAACACTGCGCCCGATTTTTTGCGGACATCGTACTGAAAATTTTCGAGTGGCGCGATCCAGGCGCCGTCTTCCTCGACCTTTACAGGACCACTGCCAAGCAGCCGCTCGAGCGCTTGCTTGAGGTTGTCGCCGAGATCCACGAGCGCAGAGTATAGGCGAGAAATGGGAGCAGTGAGAAACCCGTCTGACCGCAGTGGCCCTATTGCAACTGAAGCCCGGTGATGCGAATGGTTGGATACGTCTGATTCCATTGCACCGGAATCGTTTCGTAGCCAAGCTGGAAATCGCGCTGTTGGTGAGGAGCGAGAGGAGGCGCCGTCGGACTAAAGAGCCGCTCCTTATCTCTCAAGATCACCTGTCCAAACGGATCGTGAAACTCGAGCGTGATTTCAATCTGGCGAATTGGCCGCGAACCGTTGTTTGACACAGTACCAAAAACGAAGGTCACCTCCTGGTTGAGAAAATTAGCGGCGCGGGAGAGCTTCGGTTCCAGAAACTGAATGTTGGGAACGTAGGCCTGTTCCTGCGCCCCCATGGCCAATGGTTGCTCGACAGCCTTTGTCGGCGCCGGACTGAGTCTTCCGATAACATAAAAGGCGCCAATCAGCAGCAAGGCTGCAACTACGCCTACCAGCAGAACAATCGGTGCTCTGCTCTTTTCTTCTTCCATTTGTTTCTCTCGTCCTATCATCGCCCAAACCCGAGGCGCAAAATCAATGCTTCCGGAGCGCCGAATTGTTCCATGCGGCGTTGCACCGACGCAATGTCATATGAGGTGCGCCAAAATTCCACCGTTCGTTTTTCTAAATCCGCAATGGCGAACGCGGCTCGCGGATCGCCATCGCGCGGCTGACCGACGGAACCCGGATTCAGCAGGTATCGGGCTTTCGGATCGAGCGTGATCGTGTCTGAAGCTTTGCCGCGGCCAAGTGACAGGTCGATGCGTTCGACCGCCGAGCCATTGTATGAGAAGCCGCCCGGTATATGCGTATGTCCAAAGAAAGTCAGCGACCGAGGAGATGCGAGCAGACCGGGAAGCGCCTGATCGGCAGAGAAAACGTATTCGTCTTCATCTTCCACGGCACCGTGTACAAGAACCACGCCGTTTGCTTCGATTGGGCCACTCGGCAGGCCTACCAGATACCGCAGATTCTCAGGCGTAAGCTGGGTGCGAGTCCATTCGACTGCCGTGCGAGCCACGGGGTTGAACTCTTCCGGATCCGTAATACCGCTGACGGCCTTATCGTGGTTGCCTCGTATGATGGCGCTGACCAGAGGACGGACTCGCTCGATCACCTTGTTCGGATCAGGTCCGTAGCCTACCACGTCCCCCAGGCATATCGCATGATCCCAACTCCCTGCACAGGCTTGGAGCGCCGCTTCGAGCGCGGTCGCGTTCGCGTGCACGTCGCTGAAAACCAGCAAGCGCATGGGGAACCGCCCGAAACGGCAGCGGGGAGATATGAATTATAGACGAGCGGCTAACCTTTGGGCGATTTAGAGTCTGTGGCTCAGGCCGAGTTAGTTGAGCTTGAATGAGATGGTCACGTTGATATGAATGGGAATGGCTTGGCCATCCAGCGTGGCCGGCTGATATTTCCAGCGCCGCAGGGCTTCAGTGGCCGCGTTCTGAAGGAGCGCGTTGCCGTTGAGAACCTTCATGGAAGCGACATTGCCTTTGGCATCGATCAGCGTGTCAATTGTGACGTTGCCTTGAAGCCGCTGAGAACGCGCAAGCGAAGGATAAACGGCAGGTACCGAAGACAATAGCTTCGGCTGCTGCAACTGGCCACCTTTCACAGGACTGGGAGCTGCGAGCACAGGCGGAGCGACAACAGCAATGTGAGCTGGGGCGTTGAGATTCTCGGTAAGCACGTTCGGCAAAGTATTGGCATCCGCTGTCAGAACTGGAGGCGGTTCCTGCGCATTTACCCGCGCGGCCGTGTTGATTTTCGGGGCCACCATCTTGCCCACATTTAATGTCGCCCGTGGGGCTGGGTGACTTGCAGGTTGCGATGCAACGTCAGCTTTGGATGGCTCGGTTATAACCACTTTCGGTGGTTCCGCAACTTCATGAACTGGTGCGAGCTGAGGGGTTGAAATATCTGCGGAAGGGTTCTTTGCCGGTGCCGCGACGCGAGGGTCTATCTCGCTAGTCCGAGGCGAGGCATTGAAGGCCGGCGTATCCGTTGCGAAAGAAGTGCGGGCGGATTCGGGCGTGACCGGAGCGGACGAGTTCGAATCAGCCGCGGTAGAACTGCCGTGCTCCTGTCGCAGCAAAATCGTCGCGGTAACTCCACAGAAGGCCAAAAGAACGACGGCAGCAACGGAGAAAATAACCACCTTCGAAGTGGTCTTTCTCGGAATCGAGGCTTCGAAGGGCTGTAATTGGGGTCGCGAGGCTCGCACCACCGGCGGTCGTACAGCAGGGGTGGCAGAGGAATGGGTTTCCGAAGGTCGCGTGGTGGCCGGAGGCTTTGGACTCGCCTTCGGGTCGGCAGCGACGTCGTCCGCCAGGGAGGTGACTTTGGGCAATGAAGGAGAAGCTGTTCTTGTTTCGACTGTGAACGCAGAGGGCTTTACCACCGGCTCGGTTTGCTCGATTGGCTGCACTGGCCCAGTACTCACGAACACGGTGTCAGCCGTTGTGGCAGTTCCTGCAGGGTCGATACGTGCTGATGTGCGGGCGGGCGCCGCATTTCGGGGAGACGATGCCGGTTCCTGCCAGAAATCCAAAGCGCGCTGTGTAAACTCCAGGTGCACATAATTCTGAATTCCAGGTTGGGTCTTAACGTTGGTAACGCGGCAGATCACGTCGGAGCCGGTGCGCTTATTCGTTAGCACAACCAATTCGCCAGGGGTGACAGCCGCGGAAAGGCGTACAACGGCGCCCTGCGGGAAAATGATCACGGTGCGTGTTTCTTCATGAATGGGAGGCAGCTTCGCAGCGCCCTTCGAAGCAGCAGAGTATCGCGACGCGTGTACCGTAACCGGAACCTCGGTGCCTGAGGCACCTGGCTGCGATGCTTGGGCATCACTTTTGTCCAGATCCGCGGCGGTCTCGGAAAAGGGATCGTTCGCAGTGGTTGGCATATAGCTTCCTTATCGCGCCTCGAAACAAGAGCCGGCGCGAACGTGGCGAAAACTTAGGAGGGATTATGGGGAGCGGTTTAGGACTGTTGTAATAGTACCTTCGTACCGGAGGGCAGCGAATCGGGTAATGGCGAACAGTCCATGCGGACTGCGCGAGGACAGGGCTGAAAATGGAGTTTCTGGCCGCTAGCACAGGCTAGCGAATCAGCATGCAGTCGCCGTAACTGTAAAACCGGTAACGCGCTGCGACGGCATGCCGATAAGCGGCCAGCACCATGTCGCGACGCGCAAACGCGCACACCAGTACAAGCAGAGTGGACCGTGGCAGATGAAAGTTTGTCAGAAGCTGATCGACCAAGGCAAATTGGTGTCCGGGGCGAATGAATATATCCGCGCATGCTTTCCCAGGTGCGATCGTTTCGGCGGAGCGGCCGGTCTGCAATGATTTTCGCGCGGCATCTTCAAGGGCTCGAACAACCGTCGTACCCACGGCCAAAATAGGTCTTTGCTGGCGCCGCGCCGAGGCAATCGCCGAGGCTGCCTCTTCAGAGATTTCGTACGCTTCGCCGTGCATGGCGTGATCTTCGAGATTTTCCGTTCTGACGGGCTGGAAGGTCCCGAGTCCGACCTCGAGGGTAATTTCAGCGATTTCCACGCCCTTTTGACGTAATTCCTTCAGGATCGCAGCCGTAAAGTGTAACCCGGCGGTAGGTGCTGCGACAGCAACGGGGATTTTCGCAAAAACGGTCTGATATGTCTGACGATCAGAGGCATCGTCAGAACGCCGGATATAAGGCGGCAGCGGCACATGCCCAATCTTTTCGATCACCGCGCCGAAATCGCCCGCCGAAGTTGAATGGAATCGGAGTTGGCGAATACCGTATTGGCCCCTACCCACGACCTCGGCCTCAAGGTCGGTGCCTTCGAAGAAAAGACGCTCGCCGCTCGGCACCTTTCTTCCTGGTCGCACCAAGGCTTCCCAGGTATCAGACTCGATACGCCTGGTGAGCAAGACTTCGATCCGCGACCTCATGTACTCCTTTTTCATCCGGCTGTGAGCGCCAGGTGGTTCGGCCTGAATGCCGGCGCGATACGCAAAAAGCCTGGCAGGTATGACACGGGCGTTATTTACGACCATTAGCTCATTGCCGTTCAGCCGCTCTGAGAGCTGATGAAAAAGCCCATCCTCGATGCTGCCAGAACCACGGTCAAGAAGAAGCATTCTGGAGGAAGCGCGATCAGAGAGAGGCCGCTGCGCGATGAGCTCGGGAGGAAGCACATAGTCAAAATCGGAAATACGCATATGGCGATGATACTCATAAGTTCGGGACAAGCGAATGCAAACAAGAAGTTTGTAACACATGCGTGAGCGCCTATGATTATACTTGACACTACTACACTAATATTATATGATCACCGTGCGATCATTATATTCCATCTATTAAGGAGGAGTTGCAAATGAACATGACGCGGTGGGAACCCTTTCGGAACCTGAGCACGTTGCAGGAGCAAGTCAATCGTTTGTTCGACGATAGCTTCACGCGTAGCCGGGCGGGACAGGCGGAATTGGCCAGTTGGGCCCCAGCTGTAGACATCTATGAAACCGAGAACGAAGTGGTGGTCAAAGCCGACCTGCCTGACGTCCAAGAGAAAGACATTGACGTCCGGGTGGAAAACAACACGCTGACGGTTCGCGGTGAGCGCAAATTCAGCAATGAGGTCCATGAAGATAACTATCTGCGCGTGGAGCGCGCGTACGGCACGTTCACGCGTAGCTTCTCGCTGCCGAACACGGTAAACACTGAGTCCATAAAGGCGGAGTACAAAAATGGAGTGTTGACCGTCCATATGCCCAAGCGGGAAGAGACGAAGCCGAAGCAGATCAAGATCAGCGTCTCGGAGAACGGCAAGAAATAATCAAAGAGAAGCGGATCGAAAAAAGGGGCCGAGGCATACGGCCCCTTTTTGGTCTAACCTTGGAGAAGAATTCGTAACGGAAAGAAGAAAGCAAATGTTGCGATACGACAAGTTAACGGTAAAAGCTCAAGAGGCGCTGCAGCACGCGCAGGATATTGCGTCCAAAGCGGGCCAACAGCAGATCGAACCTCTGCATCTGCTGGCCGCTCTGGTAGGACAGCAGGATGGCGTGGTCCCGCCGCTGCTGAACCGGCTCGGCGTCCGGCCGGAAATGCTGGAGGGGGAGATCAACACGGAGATCTCGCGCTTGCCCAAGGTGAGCGGGGTGTCGCAACAATATCTCAGCAATGCCGCCAATGAAGTTCTGGAGGGGGCGTTCGAGGAAGCGGAGAAGTTCAAAGACGAATATGTTTCGGCGGAGCACATCCTATTGGCGATTGCGGCGCGTTCAAAAGATCCTGCAGGGCAGCTGCTGGCGCGTAACGGCGCATCGCGAGACACGATTTTGCAGGCACTGGCCGCGGTGCGCGGCAGCCATCGTGTGACCTCAGCAACTCCGGAATCCACTTTTCGTGCGCTCGAGCAATACGCTCGCGACCTCACCGAGTTAGCGCGTCGTGGCAAGCTCGATCCAGTGATTGGCCGGGACGTGGAGATTCGGCGGGTGATGCAGATCCTGGCGCGCCGCACCAAAAACAATCCGGTGCTCATTGGCGAACCGGGCGTGGGAAAGACAGCGGTTGTGGAAGGTTTGGCGCAACGAATTGTTGCGGGGGATGTCCCGGAGGTGCTCAAGCCGAAGCGTATTGTCGCGCTCGATCTGGCCGCTCTGGTGGCTGGAACGAAGTATCGCGGTGAGTTTGAAGACCGCCTGAAGGCCGTGCTGAAAGAGATCACGGAAGCCGAAGGCCAAATCATCTTGTTTATCGATGAACTCCATACTCTTGTCGGGGCCGGAGCGGCCGAAGGTTCAATGGATGCCTCGAACATGTTGAAGCCGGCGTTAGCACGCGGCGAATTGCGTGCGATCGGCGCGACCACTCTGAACGAGTACCGTAAACACATCGAAAAGGATCCGGCGCTGGAACGGCGTTTCCAGCCGGTGCTGATCGCAGAACCATCGGTAGAAGACACGATCGCGATTCTGAGGGGCCTGAAGGACCGTTACGAATTGCATCATGGTGTGCGGGTCAAGGATGCCGCGATCATCGCTGCCGCCACACTCTCGAACCGTTACATTACCGACCGGTTTCTGCCCGACAAGGCCATTGACCTGATCGATGAGGCCGCCGCTGCTTTGCGCATGCAGCTGGATTCGCTTCCGGTTGAGATCGATGAGATCGAGCGGCGCATCATGCAGCTTGAAATTGAACGCCAAGCGCTGCTCAAAGAAACCGATAAGCATTCACGCGAACGCCTGGTACAACTCGATCAGCAACTCGCCGAGCTGCGTGAGCAGGCAAGCGCCAGTAAAGCCCGCTGGCAAGTGGAAAAAGATGCGATTGCAGCCATTGGCAAGCAAAAAGAGCAGATTGATGCGCTGAAGGCCGAAGAGCAGCGCTACGAACGCGCCGGTGAACTAGCCAAAGTGGCGGAAATTCGCTATGGCAAGCTGGCGCAGGCGGAACGCGAGCTCCAGGAGGCACAGAAACGGCTTGGGGAAGTACAGAAGAATGGCCGAATGTTGAAAGAGGAAGTCGACGAGGAAGACATCGCCGCGCTGGTCAGCAAGTGGACCGGAATTCCGGTGGGCCGGCTGCTCGAGGGCGAAGCTCGGAAGCTCGTGACGATGGAAGAGCGGCTGCGCCAGCGAGTCGTGGGGCAGGAGGATGCGCTGGAGCGCGTTTCGAATGCCATTCGCCGCAACCGCGCTGGCCTCTCCGATCCGAACCGCCCGATTGGCTCATTCATTTTTCTCGGCCCCACAGGCGTCGGGAAAACAGAATTGGCTCGCGCCCTCGCCGAGTTTCTCTTTGACGACGAGCGCGCCATGATCCGGCTGGATATGTCGGAGTACATGGAAAAGCACTCGGTGGCACGGATGATTGGCGCGCCTCCAGGATATGTGGGCTACGAAGAGGGCGGGCAATTGACCGAGCAGGTGCGGAGGCGGCCCTATTCGGTCGTGCTCTTCGATGAAATCGAGAAAGCGCATCCCGACGTGTTTAATGTTCTGTTGCAAATTCTGGAAGACGGGCGGCTGACGGACGGAAAGGGACGCAAGGTCGATTTCCACAATGTTGTGCTGGTGATGACCAGCAACGTGGGTTCGGCGGCTTTGTTTGAGCTCGGGGAAAAGGATCCAGAACGTGCTCGCAGGGAAGCAACGGAAGCATTGCGCGCCACGTTTCGACCGGAGTTCCTGAACCGTGTTGACGATATCGTGTTCTTCAACCCGCTCGGGCGCGAACAGCTCGAGAAAATTGTCGAGCTGCAAGTGGCCGCGGTATCGAAGCTGCTGGCTGAGCGCCAGGTACGTATCGAGCTGACGGCCGCTGCGCGAGCGCTGATACTGAGCGAAGGCTACGATCCGGCTTACGGTGCGCGGCCGCTGCGGCGTACTGTTCAACGCCTAATTCAGGATCCTCTTGCCATGGAGATTCTGGAGGGCAAGATTCTGCCCGGCGATCTGATCCGAGTCGATGCGGCGGACGGCAAGATGAAGTTTGCGCGAGTTGAGCCAAAACCGGCGGAAATTCGCGAGCCAGCCGCAGCTGCGGCGGCCCGCGGATCGCGCAAGAGATAATCCGGCCGCGCGGTACGGCGGGCGCACCATGATCATCGCGCCGCGTTGACGCGTGGTGCGCCCGACTCTAGACTTTAGTTGGGTACGGTGGCCCGCCAGATGCGAGCTCGGGGGTAAAGGGATTATGCGAACGCTAAAAACGGGACTGTTGCTGACGGTGCTGACGCTTTTGCTGGTATTCGGCGGCGAGGCGCTCGCCGGATCGCAGGGCATGACTTATGGCCTGATCATAGCCGTCGTCATGAACGGCGTGGCATACTTTTTCTCCGACAAGATCGCACTGGCGTCGAGCGGCGCGCAACCGGTTACCCGCGAGCAGGCGCCGCGCCTATACGCTGTCATGGAACGGTTAGCGGCAAAGGGCAATTTGCCGATGCCGAAGCTGTATGTGATTCCCCAAGCGGCGCCCAACGCGTTTGCGACTGGACGAAACCCCTCACACGCATCCGTCGCGGCTACCGAGGGTCTGCTGGAACTCATGAACGATGACGAACTAGAGGGCGTGATCGCCCATGAGCTTTCACACGTGCGCAACTACGACATCTTGACGACTTCAATCGCCGCGACTTTGGCCGGCGCGATCACCTGGATAGCGCAGATGGGCCGTTGGGCTTTAATTTTCGGGGGTTTTGGTGGCGGAGATCGGGACCGGCGAGGGGGTGGGGGCCTGGAGGCGCTTTTGATGCTGATTGTAGCGCCACTCGCGGCTCTTCTGATCCAGTTGGGCATTTCCCGGCAGCGAGAGTATGCCGCGGATGCCGCCGGAGCGCGGCTGGTGGGCCACCCTTATGGCCTAATCAGCGCACTCGAGAAGCTGGGCACCTACAATAAGCGGATTCCGATGACAAACGTCACGCCAGCGACTTCTTCCTTGTACATCGTAACGCCCTTGACAGCGGGACAGGTGTTCATGGGGCTATTCAGCACGCATCCGCCACTGCCGGACCGCATTGAAGCTCTGCGGCGGATGACGGTTCTTCGCTGAGCACTGGCCGCGCGGAATAGATCCCGCCGACTAGGCTTACTATGCCGAAATGTTCGGTTTGGGAAAAAAATTCCTGCCGAAGGGTCTACAGAGCTGGTACAAGCCTGAACGTCACTCATTCGTAAATAGTTGATTTCATGGGTCTGAGGACGCAACCTGCCCAGATGGCCAGGTTGGAGCACGTCGTGCATAGAAATTCGAACGGGGCAGTATTTTTTTGGGGGTCGCGATGACGTGCAGGGAAACAGTCCGCCTTATTTGTGAGTACCTTGAAGGGCGCCTCGCGCCTAGCGTTGCATCAGTAGTTTCCCGGCACTTGGATCGCTGCTCCAATTGCCATCTGGTTTTGGAGGCCGCGCAACAAACGCTCGATGTCTATTTCGACGGTCACCCGGAAGCCCCAAGGAGCCGGGTAGCCTAGGCGCCGTTTCGTTTTCGCAGGTTTCGTTCTGCAGTTCTCACCGTAAGTCCTTCTTGACTGATTGCAAATGAGGTTCGCTTTAGTACCATGATTGTTATCAGGTATTTTGCAGGTAAATATTACCGGGTTTATCCGCTGGTCTTGCGGCATTTCCCGCACCGCACCGGGCAGAAGCCTCGTCGATCCAATCAGATGCCCGGCTATTACCCAGGTGGACCTATTTGGCTCCGGACGTGCACGAATCGGACAGTGAGTGGAAGGAGACCTTTCGATGAGCGACCTTAACGAGACACATTTGAACAGCAGTGAAGAAACGCCTGACTCACCCCGCCCGGAAGCAGAAGGAGCACCTCGGTGGGTTTGGCTAGCGGTGATTGTTCTCGCCGCAGTGTCCGTTCTAGGGTTGGCAGTGGGCTGGAACGCCACAACACAGGCAAAGAGAGCGGAGCAGGCGCTTGCCAACCAGATCAGCCAGAGCAAGCTCGTGGGCCAGGACCTGCAAGGACTTAATCAACGGCTGACCCAGGCTGAAGAGGTCAACACACAGCTTCAGAACGAGCTGGTCGCGGTCACTGATAAGCTCAAGATGACCCAGGGCGAGGTTAGCACGGCGCGCCGCCAAAACGGGCAGATCCGCGATGACTATTCCAAAAAGCTTGCCAGCGTTCAATCCGAACTGTCGACGAAGGCAAACGCCGACGACGTAAAATCTTTGGGCGGCGACGTCAACGGAGTGAAGAGCGAGCTGGAAACCACGAAAAACAGCCTCGAGACGACCCGAACTGAGTTTGGCACGCTGATCGCGCGCAATCACGACGAGATCGATCAACTTCGCCGAATGGGGGAGCGCGACTATTTCGAATTCACGCTCAGCGGCAAGGGCAATCGCTCTAAAGTCGGTGATCTCATGGTCGAACTCCGCGGCACGAATGTGAAGAAGAATCAGTTCACGGTTGCGCTGTATGTGGATGATCTGCGGCTGGAGAAAAAGAACCGCTCGATCGATGAACCGATCTACTTCTACACCCGTGGCAACCGCGCCCCTCTGGAGTTGGTCGTGAACCAGATTGGCAAGGACAAAGTCGTCGGTTACATGAGCGTTCCGAAATCACAGCAGACACAATCCTCAGCGCTGGCGGCTACTAACTGAAAAGAAGTCAAAGCGGCCAATCGGCCGCTTCGGTCGAGTGGGCAACGAGAGAGGAGGGCCAAAAGCCCTCCTCTTTTTTTCCTTCCGGCGCTCCATGTCTAAGTTTCAGACGAGACTCGCCGGTCGGCTGGCACGCCGCGCACGTTTCCAGTACGATGACTCGTCGTGCCACTTCACGCAATTTTCGCCCGGCGGGCGCTTACTCCTCAGGATGAAATCTCTGATGCCGTCATTTTGGTCGAAGGCGAAAAGATCGTCGCAGTAGGGCGCCGCGATGAAATCACTGTTCCAGCATCGGCCCGCCAGTGGGATAAAAGAGAATTTTTGGTAGCCCCCGGCTTTATGGATGTACACATTCATGGCGCAGCCGGTCACGACATCATGGCCTCCACGCCCGAGGCGCTCGCGGCCGTTACGGCTTACGTGGCTCGTCATGGCACGACTTCTCTGCTAGCAACTACGGTCGCGTCGAGTGAGGAATCGATATCGGCAGCCGCGGAAAACGTAGCCCGGTGGATCAACAACGGCCAACACTCAACCCAGAGGGAAACGCCTGCCGCCGAAATCCTAGGCGTGCACTTCGAAGGACCCTTCATCAGCAAGAGACGCCGCGGCGTGCATCCTGAGGCATGCATCGTTCCACCGTCGCCAGCTTTATTCAGGCGGCTCGTAGCTGCGGCACAGGGCAGAGCGCGGATCCTCACGCTTGCGCCGGAGCTGCCGGGAGCAGAAGAGGTGATTGTTGAAGCGGTGCACGCCGGAGCAGTGGTCTCGCTGGGCCATACGGATGCGACGTACGTAGAAGCTATGCGCGCAATATCGCTTGGAGCGCGGCATGCTGCGCACGTCTTTAATGCCATGCGTCCCTTTTCGCACCGGGAGACCGGAGTGATCGGCGCGGTGCTTACCTCTGCCTCTGTTACGGCCGAATTGATCGCCGATGGCGTACACGTCGATGACGCAGCTATTCAGGTGCTGGCGGCGATGAAAGGCCCAGACGGCGTCGTATTGGTGAGCGATGGCACCGCGGCAACGGGCATGCCCGATGGGAAGTACCGGCTGGGCGCAGTTGAGATAGACGTGTCAGGCGGGGTGGCACGCAATTCTGAGGGGAAACTCGCGGGGAGCACTTTAACGTTGGACCGCGCCGTACGCCACATGCTTAGGCTTGGCTTTCAATTACGCGACGTGCTGCCGATGGTTACCTCGAATCCGGCTCACCTGCTCGGGCTCGAGCAACGCAAGGGACACCTAATAGCCGGCGCCGACGCCGATCTCGTCTTTCTCGATAATGAGTTGCGAGTAGCCGGAGTTGTGACGCGCGGTGCGGGCCTGAATTAGGGGTTCAACGGAATCTTCAGTTCATCCGCGAGTTGCTCAGGATCAAACGGGCTGCAAGCGAAGTAGCGGCCGTGTACTTCGATAGTGGGAATTTTGCGGCGGCCTTCATTGACCCGGAGGATGAGGTCCTCGGCATCGGTGTCTTCGTCGACGTCAACTTCCTCGTAGCGAATGCCGCGTTCGGTCAAAAACTGCTTGGTGCGCCAACAATCCGGGCACCAACGGGTGGTATAGAGGCGAATCGGTTCCACTTAAGATCTCTATCCCTCGGCGGGCCGGCCCTGGACGTGAGTCGCAGCCTCGAGGCGGGCGCGGGCGCAGGCCACCGATTTGAGCACTGCATCCCAATCGGTGTTGACGTCTGCACCGGTTGCCGTGAGCTTCTTCTCGGCTTCGACCAAATCGGCGCGGGCGCGGGACACGTCAATCTCCTCGGAACGTTCGGCTGCCTCGGCGAGGACGGTTACTCGTTCTGGAAGCACTTCGGCAAATCCACCCATGATTGCGACGTATCCCGTTTGCGAGTCTTTCTTATAGATCAGCGGCCCAATTCCCAGCTCGGTAAGCAAAGGAGTATGGCCAGGGAGTATTCCGAGGTAACCCGAAAGGCCCGGGAGCTGGACCTCGGCGACGGATTCGCGAACGACTTCGCGTTCAGGCGTTACCACCTCGAGACTGAGAGCATCGGGCACGGTAGTTTACTCGTGAGCTCCGGGATATAACCCTACGCTACTGCCGCCATCTTGTCGGCCTTCTGACGGACCTCCTCGATCGTGCCAACCATGTAGAAGGCCTGCTCTGGAATTTCGTCGTGCTTACCCTCCACAATTTCACGGAAGCCTCGAATCGTATCCTCGATCTTGACGTACTTGCCTTCGAGTCCGGTGAATTGCGCGGCGACGAACATAGGCTGCGAAAGGAACTTCTCGATCTTACGGGCGCGAGCGACGGTGAGCTTGTCTTCGTCGGAAAGCTCTTCGATACCGAGAATGGCGATGATGTCCTGCAGGTCTTTATAACGCTGGAGCACGCCTTTGACCGACCGCGCGACATCGTAATGCTCGTGGCCGACAATGCGGGGATCGAGAATGCGCGAGAAACTGGCAAGCGGATCGACGGCGGGGTAAATACCGCGTTCGACGATTTGGCGGCTCAGGTTTGTGGTCGCATCGAGGTGCGTAAAAGTAGCCGCGGGCGCGGGATCCGTATAGTCATCCGCCGGGACATAGATGGCTTGCACAGAGGTGATGGAACCCTTTTTTGTGGAAGTGATGCGCTCCTGCAGTTCGCCGATTTCGGTATTCAAATTTGGCTGGTAACCAACGGCTGAAGGCATGCGGCCAAGCAATGCGGAAACTTCCGAGCCGGCTTGCACAAAGCGGAAAATATTGTCGATGAAGAGCAACACATCGAGCCCTTCTTCATCGCGGAAATACTCCGCTACTGTCAGGCCAGTCAGCCCGACGCGCAGGCGCGCTCCAGGCGGTTCGGTCATTTGGCCGTAGATCAGCGCGGCGCGGGATTTCTCCGAATCGCCCGCGACAACGACTTTGGATTCCTGCATTTCGAGCCACAGGTCGTTGCCTTCGCGGGTCCGCTCGCCCACGCCGGCAAATACGGAGACGCCGCCGTGCTTCATGGCAACGTTGTGAATCAATTCCTGAATCAAGACGGTTTTGCCAACGCCGGCACCGCCAAAAAGGCCGATTTTGCCGCCCTTCAGGTACGGTTCCATAAGGTCGACGACCTTGATGCCGGTTTCAAACATTTCCAGCTGCGTGGACTGATCTTCGAGCGAGGGCGCGGACCGGTGAATGGGATAGCGCGTTTTTGCGTGAACCTCTCCCAAGTTGTCCACAGGTTCGCCCAAAACGTTGAGCACGCGCCCGAGCGTCGCTCGTCCCACCGGCACGGTGATGGGACCGCCGGTATCGATCGCTTTCATGCCGCGGACAATGCCTTCGGTGGGTTTCATGGCCACGGTGCGCACTCGCCCCTCGCCCAGGTGCTGCTGCACTTCAGCAATAATGTCGATCGGCTCAGGGACGTCGAAACCTTCGCTCGTGATCCGCACAGCATTGTAGATTTCGGGCAGATGATGTTCGGGAAATTCGACGTCCAGGACGGGGCCAATCACCTGGACCACGTGGCCGATGTTCTGGCCTTTATTCTGTTCGTTCTGATCCTTGCCAGCCATAAATCTCTCCTTGCGAAATCTGCTTTCTTAATCTGCCTAAGCTGCGGAGGCCGCGCCGCTCACGACCTCGATGATCTCTTTGGTAATGGCAGCCTGGCGGACCTTGTTCATGTACAACGTAAGCTGATCGATAAGTTCGCCGGCATTATTCGTCGCCGAATCCATGGCGGTCATACGGGCAGCGTGCTCGGCCGCCGCCGATTCCGCCAGAGCACGATAAATGTGTACCTGCACGTACCGAGGCAACAAACCACCCAGCAGTTCCGCAGGCGGCTGTTCGAAAAGGTAATCGACGGTACTTTCTCCGGTTTGCACCTGGGAATCAGGCGCAGCCGACAGCGCCTGCGGCTCGATGGGCAAAAGCTTTTCCAACCTAAGATTTTGAGTCAGCACCGACTTGAATTCGTTGAAGACGATGTAGACGGAATCAATCTCCGCGCGCTCGTACAAGGCGATCACTTCCTTGCCAATTTCCGCAGCTTTGGCCAGGTCGGGCCGGGCGGTGATGTCCACGTATTCGGCAACAATCTTCCATGGCTGTTTGCGCATAGCGTCGCGAATCTTGCGGCCGAGCACAACGATTTCGGGGTTGTCGGCTGCGTGATCGCGGAGAAACTCCAAAGTGCGCCGAATCACATTTGCGTTGAACGCTCCGCAGAGCCCGCGTTCGCCACTGACAGACAGCAGCAGGATTCGTTTTTCCTCGCTACGCCGCAGCAGCGGATGTTCACTCTCGGGCACACGAGCGGCCGCCGAAGCCACCATGCGTGAAATGGCACGGGCATAAGGGCGTGCGGCAAAAGCGCGCTCCTGGGCACGGCGCAGCCGCGCTGCTGCGACGAATTTCATCGCGCGGGTAATCTGCTGCGTATTCTTTACCGAGCGAATGCGCCGTTTGATATCGAGCTGAGTTGGCATCGGAAACTATTGGGGCACGGGCGCGGACTAACGCGCAGCTGCCGCGCTTGCGGTGAATCGCTCCTTGAACTCCGAAAGCGTTTTCTTCAGACCTTCGCGGATCTCGTCATCAATGGCCTTGCGCGTTGCGATCTTATGGAGCAAATCCCCGGCGTGCGCGTCGGCAAAAGCGACCAGGTCACGCTGGAAGCGTTCCACTTCGGAAACTTCGATGCTGTCGAGATATCCATTCGTGCCCGCGAAGATGACGAGCACCTGCTTTTCCACCGGCAGAGGCACAAACTGATCCTGCTTGAGAACTTGCGTGAGCCGTTGGCCGCGCGCGAGCTGCGCTTGCGTGGCCTTGTCCAGTTCGGAACCAAACTGCGCGAACGCGGCCAGTTCGCGGTACTGCGCCAAGTCCAAACGAAGCGTTCCGGCAACCTGGCGCATGGCTTTAATTTGGGCGTTACCGCCGACGCGGCTGACGGACAATCCGACGTTAATCGCGGGACGGATGCCGCTATTGAAAAGATCCGCTTCGAGATAAATCTGACCATCGGTGATGGAGATGACGTTCGTCGGAATGTACGCCGAGACGTCGCCGGCCTGCGTTTCGATTACGGGCAAAGACGTCAGCGAGCCGCCGCCCTTTTTGTCGTTCAGCTTGGCGGCGCGCTCCAGCAAACGCGAGTGTAGATAGAACACGTCGCCGGGGAAGGCCTCGCGCCCGGGGGGCCTGCGTAGCAGGAGCGAGATTTCACGGTAGGCCTGGGCGTGTTTTGAAAGGTCGTCATAGAAGCAAACAGCGTGCCGCCGGTCATCGCGGAAAAATTCACCCATGGCGCAGGCGGAGTAGGGGGCGATGTACTGCATCGTCGCGGGTTCGGTAGCCGATGCGGCCACGACGATGGTGTAATCCATCGCGCCGAAATCGGTGAGGATCTTCACCACTTGCGCAATGGTCGAGCGTTTCTGGCCGATCGCGCAGTAGATGCAGATCATATCTCCGCCCTTCTGGTTAATGATCGTGTCCAGAATGATGGCGGTCTTGCCGGTTTGCCGGTCCCCAATGATCAATTCGCGCTGGCCGCGGCCGATCGGGATCATGGAGTCGATGGCCTTGATGCCGGTCTGCAGCGGCTCGCGTACGGGTTGCCGGTCCACTACGCCGGGGGCAATGCGTTCGATGGGATTGTGATGCTCGGTAACAATGGGTCCTTTGCCGTCGAGCGGCACGCCGAGCGGATTCACGACACGCCCGATGAGCGCGTCGCCAACCGGAGCGGACATGATGGACCGTGTGCGCTTGACCGTGTCGCCCTCTTCGATGGCCGTGTATTCGCCGAGCAGCACGGCTCCGACCTGGTCTTCCTCGAGGTTGAGCGCGATGCCATAAACATCGTGAGGAAACTGCAGCATCTCGCCGGCCATAACCCTTTCCAAACCATGAACACGCGCTATGCCGTCGCCAACGGAGATGACTGTGCCTACCTCTTCGACGGCGACCGATTGGTCGTAATTCGCGATTTGCGCGCGAAGAATTTTGGTGATCTCGTCCGCTCTAATGGATGCCATGCCTGCTTTGCTCCTGATTTCTCATTGAGACTCGAGCCGCGCGCGCAGCCGCTCAAGCTGCGTGCGTATTGAACCATCATAGATGGTCGATCCGACGCGTACCACCGCGCCGGCGATTAAGGCAGGATCGGTTTCGTAATACGCTTCCACCCGGCGACCGCTGAGGCGCTCAAGCGCCGCCCGCAATTCCTTCTTTTCATGGTCATTCAAAGCTCGAGCCGACCTGACATCGGCGCGAGCAATGCCCTCCAGCTGATCGAGCCGCGCTTCGAAGGCCTGCTGGATTTCGGGCAACAGCCTCATACGACGTTGATCGATGACTACAAACAAAAAGTTACGAAGCGTTCGGCTCGCCCCCATACGTTCAACGAGAGCTTGCGCTACACCGTGCTTGTTGACGCGGGAAACAGCGGGGCTGCCGAGCAAGATTCCCAACTGCGCCGATTCGCGCAGGAGCCCAAGAAAATCGTGGAGCTCGCTCCGCACCGTCTCCGCATTTTTCTGCGCGATCGCGACTTCGGCGAGCGCGTCGGCGTAATGCTGGGCGACAGTTCTCATGCGGTAGCCTTCGCAAGTTCCTCGACAAACACGTCAAAGAGCGCGGCTTCCTCAGCCGCGTTGATACGCTGGCGGATGAGGGCGGCGGCTCGTTCCGTCGCCAGTCGCGCGGCAATGGCGCGAAGCTCCTGAGCTCCCGCGCGCTCTGCCGCCGCAATCTCGGCGCGGGCCGCCTGTCCGATCTTCTCAATTTCGGAATTTGCGAGCGCTCGAATCCGCTCCCGGTCGGAAGCCGATTCACTCTCGGCCGCGCGCCATTCCTGCTGGATTTCAGCATCCACTGAGGCGAGTTTTTGCTCGGCTTGCTGAAACTCGCGCTCGGCCGCAGCACGCGCGTGCTGCGCCTCGTCGATGGCTTTAGCAATGCTGTGTGCGCGACCGCGAAAATATGGTGCGCCGAACTTGCCGATCAGGTATGCAAGGACGCCAAAGACGAGAAGAAAATTGAGCCAACGGAAGACCGTGCCCACCGGCATGGCAGTTACATCAGGCCCATTCTGCTGGGCCAGCGCCGGAAGCGAAAGTGCGGTCAAAAGCGCGACTGCGGCGCTTCGTATTGCGCGACGGCTGAAAGACCAACTTCCCGCGACAGCCTTCATTAAACCTCGCCTGCCGGGCGGGGATGCATTTGCGCTTCGGGCTGAAGAATGGTGCGGGCAATCTGCTCTGCCAACTGCGCCGTGCTGCTGTCTAATTCAGCACGCGCGGCTTCTATTTCGGCGCCGATTCGCACCTTGGCTTGCTGGATGGCATCATTGGCGCGCACACGCGCCTGCTGGAGAGCGGCGCTGCGTTCGTCCAATGCCGCGCGGCGCAGAGTTTCCTGATGGCGGAAGATTTCACCACGAGCTTTGCGCAGGGCTTCCTGGTAAGCACGCATCTTCTCTTGCGCATTCTTACGCAGCTCTTCGGCTTCGAATCGAGCGCCCTGGATTCGCTTGCTCCGCTCCTCGATGACATGCTCGAGGGGACCGAAAAAGGCCCAGCGGAGGAACAGATAGAAGAGAAATACTATGATCGCGGTGGGTACCGCGGCCAGAAACAGATCGCCAAGCTGTTTCAGAATTTCCATGAATCGCTTTCTTGCTTACCTACCCTGGCCAGAAATACTTACCGCACGCGGCGCAAGCTGGAATTATAACGGGGCAGAGTTCCCCTTCCGCCTGGGCACACACGGACAAAGGAAAAATTTATAGCATCCACGATGTATTCCGTCAACGTCCTCACTTCGTTGGAAGAGCCTACTCACATCGTATCCCCCTAGCGAGATTGAAATGCTTGAGTGAAAAGAGGCGGAGGGAGATGGAGTTGTTGTTGAAGGGGGCAGGGAGATGACCGCCGCCGCGGCGGT